>ERZ772821.673-NODE-673-length-24492-cov-5.210460_pt1 | contig 24492 bp, 21 predicted proteins | sample MGYA00580859_ERZ772821 | MGnify/ENA primary metagenome ERZ772821 (study PRJEB29015, sample SAMEA2737674) | human gut metagenome | biome: human gut; feature: human-associated habitat; material: faeces | place: China | collected 2012 ...
CAGAGCTGAACCTGAAAAATGGTTTGGCTCTGATTTCGTTTGCAATAGAAAGCGGAACTGTTGTATAATAAGACATACAATCCGGATAAGTTATTGTGAAAATACATTAGAAGAATGCAACGAAAAAGGAGTTTTAAATGAACATAAATGAAATTGCCAGGCTGGCAGGTGTTTCGAGGGCAACTGTGTCCAGATATCTGAATAATGGTTATGTCAGTGAGGAAAAGAAAGCAGTTATCCACCGGGTGATAGAAGAAACCGGATATCAGCCATCTTCACAGGCGCAGATGCTCAGGACCAAGAAGACCAGACTGGTAGGAGTGATCCTGCCGAAGATCAATTCCAATACCATCAGCAGGGAAGCCGCAGGAATCAGTGATATTCTTACGAAAAAAGGATATCAGATCATTCTTGCAAATACGAATAATGATATAGAAGAAGAACTTAAATATATTTCGCTTTTCAAAGATAACCAGGTGGACGGCGTGATCTTTATTGCAACAATACTGACCCGCCGACATAAAAAGCTCTTGAAGGAATGCAAGGTACCGGTAGTGATCCTGGGACAGCTTCTGGAAGGGTATCCGTGTATTTTTCAGGATGATTATAAGGCGGCAGGCAGGATTACAGAACAGCTGGTTCAGACGGGAAATAAATTCGGATATATCACAGTTACGGATAAAGATGAAGCAGTAGGACAGCAAAGAAAAGCAGGAGTGGTGGACACCCTCGCCAGATATGGCAGAGAGCTGCAGCCGAAATGTGTGAAAACAGGAGATTTCACTCTGGAATCTGGTTATGAAGCTGCCAGGGAATTATTTCAGGAGCAGGGGGATGTGGATACGCTGATCTGTGCCACAGATACCATGGCTGCCGGTGCAATGACCTGGCTGAAGGAAAATGGATACAGGATTCCACAGGATGTGCAGGTAGCCGGGATCGGTGACAGTCCACTGGGAAAGATCCTGGAACCCAAGCTTACCACCATCCATTTCTATTATAAGACCAGCGGAATGGAAGCTGCCGAGATGCTTACCAGCCTGATGGAATCCGGGAATGGCGGTGTCTGTAAGGAAATAAAAATGGGATGTGAACTGGTACTGAGAGGTTCACACAGAGATCCTGTGAAAAGTAAATAAGAAATCATGAGGGCAGTTCTGGGTAACTGCTCTTTTTTGTCGCATAAAATTGATCAGTAATACTTCTGTGATGTGAGAAAGCCTTTTGGGCAGGATGTCACCGCAGTGTAGTACTTTTTTCTTGTGAAAATTCGACAAATTCTGAAAAGAATATTTGTGATAAGTTACATCTTTACAAATGGAAATGTCGTGGATATAATGAAAACAATATATGAGAACGATTCCATGAAGAAATGCGGTATAAATAAAATGAATATATAAAATAAACAAAAATATTTATATGGGAACGATAACATAAAAGAGGGAGGATATTATGGATTACAGAAAGACAGCTCAGGAAATCTATGACCATATCGGAAAAAAAGAGAACATTATTTCCGCTGCTCACTGCGCCACACGTCTTCGCCTAGTTATTGCAGATAATGCGAAGGCAGACAAAGAATATGTGGAGAATATCGAAGGAGTAAAGGGCGTTTTCTTTGCACAGGGACAGATGCAGATCATTCTGGGAACCGGTGTGGTAAATAAAGTTTATGACGAATTTATCCAGATCGCAGGCGTCAGCGAGAGCAGTAAGGAAGAACTGAAGAAAGTAGCAGCTTCCAGAGCGAATCCTGTTCAGAGACTGATCAAGACACTTGGAGATATTTTCGTACCTATCATTCCGGCGATCGTAGCCAGCGGATTCCTGATGGGCATCATGGAGGCACTGAACTTCATGGTAAACAATGGATTCCTGAACATTGATACAAGCGGTTCTATTTATACATTTGCACAGCTTTTTAGTAATACGGCGTATACATTCCTGCCGATCTTGATCGCTTACAGCGGTGCGAAGGTATTTGGCGCAAATCCGTATCTGGGTGCAGTAATTGGTATGATTATGATCCACCCCAATCTGCAGAATGCCTGGACTGTAGCTACAGAAGGTGTTCATGCAACACAGAAAGTCTGGTTCGGGCTGTATTCCATTGATATGGTTGGTTATCAGGGACATGTAATTCCGGTTATCATTGCAGTCTGGGTACTGGCACAGATCGAGAAACGATTGCATAAAGTTGTACCGGCGATGTTTGATCTGTTTGTAACTCCTCTGGTCAGTGTATTTGTAACAGGTTATCTGACATTATCTATCATCGGACCGATCTTCGTAGCTTTAGAGAATGGACTTCTGAATGGAATCCAGTGGCTTATCGCACTGCCGTTCGGTGTGGGAAGCTGTATTATGGGTGCTTTTTATGCACTGACTGTTGTAGCTGGTGTTCATCACATGTACACCATTATTGATCTGGGGCAGATTTCCAAGTTCGGAATGACATACTGGCTGCCGCTGGCATCTGCTGCAAATATTGCCCAGGGTGGTGCAGCACTTGCAGTAGCCATGAAATCAAAAGACCAGAAGATCAAGTCAATGGCTGTACCATCTGCGTTAAGTGCATGTATGGGTATTACAGAACCGGCGATCTTCGGTGTAAACCTTCGTTTCGGAAAACCGTTTGTAATGGGATGTATCGGTGGAGCAGCAGGTGCATTGTTTGCTTCTGTTGCAGGTCTGGGAGCTACAGGAACCGGTGTCACAGGAATCTTCGGAATTCTGCTTTGTCTGAATAATCCGGTTGCTTATATTATCATGTTTGTGATCGCATTTGGCGTAGCTTTTGTTCTGACATGGTTATTCGGATATAAAGATGTTGTACCGGAGAATGAAGCCCCGGTAGCAGGAAAGAACGTAGAACAGGCAGCAGATAGCTCAGAAGAAAATAATTCAGAAAGTGATCCGGAAGATGAAAACATCCTCTACAGCCCGTTAGAGGGAACTGCAATTCCACTTTCACAGGTAAATGATGCTACTTTTGCATCAGAAGTACTGGGTAAAGGTATGGCTGTAATCCCGGATAAAGGTGAGGTTGTGGCACCATGTGATGCTACAGTTGAGACTGTTTTTGACACGAAACATGCAGTTGGTTTAAGTACAGAAAGCGGAATGGAACTTCTGATCCACATTGGTGTAAATACCGTGGAACTGGGCGGAAAATATTATACAGCTCATGTAAAGGATGGTGATCATGTAAAGAAAGGCCAGCTTCTGGTTTCTTTTGACATGGATAAGATCAAAGAATCAGGATATGATGTGACCACACCGCTGATCGTAACCAATTCAGACGATTACAAGGATGTGAAACTTCTTAAGGAAGGGGTTACAGCGTCCGGAGATAAAGTATTGGAGATTGTGAAAGAATGAGTACTTTAACGAAGGTTCTGGAGAGAAATGTAGCAGAAGTGGAAAAAAGAGCAGACCTGACCGAAGGCAGATACAGGCTGGGGCATCACCTGATGCCTCCGGTGGGCTGGCTGAATGATCCCAATGGGCTGTGCTGGTTTAAGGGAAAATATCATGTATTTTTCCAGTATGCACCTTTCGAAGTAAAGGGCGGACTGAAGTTCTGGGGACATTATACAAGTGAGAATCTGGTGAACTGGAAATATGAGGGTGTTGCGCTTTATCCGGATTCTCCTTATGACTGTCATGGAGTTTATTCCGGTTCTGCGCTGGTGGATGAAGATAAACTGCATCTTTTCTACACTGGAAATGTTAAGATCGATGGTGACTATGATTATATCAACACAGGAAGAGAGACAAGTACACTTCATGTGGTAAGTGAGGACGGAATCCATTTCAGCAATAAAGAAGTGGCAGTTTCTTTTGAACAGTATCCGGAAGAATATACCTGCCATATCCGTGATCCGAAAGTATGGAAGAATAACGGAACATATCGCATGGTTCTGGGAGGACGCTTAAAAGGGGATCACGGTTCTGTTTTGTTTTATGAATCAGAAGATATGGAGAACTGGAAGCTTACAGGAACTCTTACTACATCGGAAGCCTTCGGATATATGTGGGAATGCCCGGATTATTTTGAACTGGACGGACAGAAAATCCTGTCTGTTTCCCCACAGGGACTCAGGCGTGAGGAATACAGATTCCAGAATATCTATCAGTCGGGATATTTTCCAATGAAAGAAGATGGTTCTGTAGATGTGCAGGACTTCCGGGAATGGGATATGGGATTCGACTTTTATGCCCCCCAGACTTTCACTGATGGAAAGGGAAGACGGATTCTGATCGGCTGGATGGGAATGCCGGATGCAGATGAGGAATATACCAATCGTACGATCAAAGAAGGATGGCAGCACTGCCTGACTGTTCCCAGGGAACTGAAATACAAAGATGGAAAGATCCTGCAGTATCCTGTGAAGGAAATGAATGTACTGCGAAGAGACAGGACTTCTTTGAAGGACGAAAAGGGAGTTATGGAACTCTGTATGGGAACAGATGAAGGTTTTGATCTGGTTCTGGATGAAATCGAACTTAAAGATGGACGCTTTCAGGTAAAGCTGGGAGGGATGATGATCTTCCAGTATCTGGAGAAAACAGCCCAGATCGAATTTCACGGGGCGGCAGGTGCAGGCAGGACTGTCCGTAAAGCGAAGACAGATTCCCTGAAATCCCTTCGAATTCTGGCAGATACTTCGGCAGTGGAAATTTATCTGAATGATGGAGAAACTGTATTCTCCACCAGATATTATCCGGATCAGGAGAAGATACGTCTGAAGATCAGTGGCGGAAAATTTAAGGGAAATATATGGAATCTTAACAGGATGTTATTCACAAAATAAAAAAATTCACGTATAATAAAGCAGGTGGGAAAGCAAATCCGCAGTCGGTTTCCCTTCCTGCTTTTTCGCATATAAGCATAAAGACTTATATGTCCGGGTGAAATACAAGTTTTACACCGACTGTTCATTATAGAGATCAGTGATGGGATGATCGTATATAGAATATACGGTTATCCACTACATATTATTTCAGGATGAATGGAGACGGTGTTGGATTGAATTACACTTATATGGTCAAATGTGCAGACGGAACTCTTTATACAGGATGGACAAACTGTCTGCAGAAACGTTTGAAAGCGCACAATGAGGGGAAAAACGGAGCCAAATATACGAAGGCCAAAAGACCTGTAAGTCTTGTATATTATGAAGGTTTTCGTACAAAGGAAGAAGCCATGAAGCGGGAATATCAGATCAAGCAGCTCACCAGAGAAAAGAAGCTGGGTCTGATGGAGTTTTAACCGGATCAATCGGATCGGTAAGCTGCAAATGTGGATTGCAGACAGATGATGGATAAATGTTTTAGATGAGGAGGAAAAAGAAGATGAAAAAGTTTACAAAATGGCTTGCTGTCTGTGCAGCTTGTCTTGCGTTGGGAGCAGTTCCGGCAGCAGGAGCAACTACATCTGTGCAGCCAACTGTTGCCCAGGCTTCAGTGAAAACAACGAAACCTGCACCGAAACCAAGACGCGGATGGTACGGAACCATGCCGAAGAAATGTTATTATGGTAAAGATGGACAGACTCTTAAGGGACTGCATAAGATCAAAGGAGAATACTACTATTTCGGTCAGATCAAAGGCTACATGAAAACTGGCTGGAAAAACATTGTGAGAAATGGAAAAATGCGCCGTCACTATTTTTCACCGAAAACCGGAAAAGCCTGTATTGGATTACATAAGATTGATGGAAAATATTATTTCTTTAATAAATATGGAATTATGAAAATTGTCAATACTGTAGACGGAAAGACTACTTACTATATTGGCTCTGATGGTGTTATCCAGGCACGAAAAAAGGGAAATACCATGTATTATGCAAATGGTAAGAAAAAGATGAATCAGACAGCATATGAGTATGAAACTCTGCTGAGAGCGAAAGCAGTCGTAGCAGCCATTACCACTCCGGGAATGTCTCAGAGTGAGAAATTCCAGACCTGCTATAATTGGGTGATCAAACATTATTACAATACACGAAGAATTTTCCAGAATCAGACTTCCTGGCCTGCATTGTATGCCAATGATTATTTCCTGACAGGCAGCCAGGGCGGTGACTGTTTCTCTGACTCATGCACTTTCGCATATCTGGCCAGAGCACTGGGATACAAGAATGTTTACGTATGTGTGGATACAGATCTTTTTGATGACAGCGGACATTGCTGGGCAGAGATCAATGGGCTGGTATATGACCCGTTATTCTCAGAGGCGAAAAATTATTATAAATATTTCGGAGCTACCTATGCATCTTATGGATTATCTCCGATCAGACGTGTACGTGTGAACTAAATAAAAAGATGATAAAAAAAGACCTTTGCCAGCTGCATAGTCAATGCAGCCGGGCAAGGGTCTTTTTTGCAACAGTGAAATATGTTGTAAAAAAAAGCGCTGCAGGCGGAGAATCCCGCCTGCAGAACACCTTTTATACAGGAAGCGGAGCTACGAAGAAGTACATGACGATAAAGTGGCAGGCACTTCCAAGCATAACGAAAATATGGAAAATTTCGTGTGATCCGAAATTCTTGTGTTTGGCGTCAAAAAGCGGAACTTTCAGCGCATAGATCACACCGCCGATGGTATAGATGATCCCACCTGCCAGAAGCCAGTCGAAGCCAGCCCTGGGAAGTGCATGGAAGATGGGGACAAAGGCAAGAACACAAAGCCAGCCCATTCCAATATAAAGCACAGAGGACAGCCATTTCGGGCAGGTGATCCAGCAGCCTTTCAGGATCATACCAAGAATAGCAATGCCCCATACCAGTGAGCACAGAATATAGCCAATATGGTTATGAAGCACGATGAGGCACACGGGAGTATAACTGCCGGCAATCATAATGAAGATCATCATATGGTCCATTTTCCGCAGCCTGCGGTTTACTTTATCTGTGGAATCTACAGAATGATAAATGGTGCTGGCTGCATAAAGAAGGATCATAGTGAGGATAAAAACACTCAGGGCAAAAATATGGATCACATCGTAGGATCTGGCTGCTTTTATAATAAGAGGAACAGCTCCTGCCAGTGCGAGAAGTAATGCGATGCCGTGGGTGATGGCACTTCCTGGATCTTTTAACTTAAATTTCATGATAATCGCCTCCTGATACAGATGAGTCCATGGATTCTTTTTATAACTTTTTATAATAAAACAGAATACATGGAAAATGAAAGAACTTATCAAAAACTTTGTAATGTAGTAACTAAAACTATATATTAAGTATATGAATACTATAACACAAATATTCAAAAATGCAAGTATTTATTTTGGAAATCAAATAAAACTCAGGAAGTGTGGGAAATTGTTGAAAACAGACGAAAAAGCTCATATAATGAGTATATATAAAGCAAAAACGAGGGAGGTATTTCCATGGGAAAGACCATAACCATGTGTTTTACGAACAATAAGGGAGGAAGCGGGAAGTCTACAACCTGCTCCAACCTGGGGGCAGCAATGGCGAAGGCGGGAAAGAAAGTACTGTTGATAGACGGAGATATGCAGCTGAACCTGTCGCTGGCATTTTTCCCGGAAGACTGGGTGCTGGAGCATGCGGCGGGAGAGCTGAATCTGTACCGGGCCATTGGGAAACAGGCGGATCTGACAGAGTATGTGGTGCATACACCGTATGAGAATCTGGATCTGATTCCGTCATCCACATTGATGAGCTCTATTGAGTATGAACTTTTTACCAAGTGGCAGAGAGAGTTTATATTGCGGAAATGTCTGCAGAAGATCAGGGAGTCAGAAGCATACGATTATATTCTGATCGATGCTCCACCTACATTGGGAGGATGGGTCATGAATATCCTGTGTGCTTCCGATCAGGTGATCATTCCGGTAGAAGCCAGCCCGTGGGGGATGTTTGGACTGGCGAATATGTTTGAATTCCTGAATGAGGTGAAACAGATCTCACCTGAACTGGAAGTTGCGGGAATTGCGGTCACGAAAGTGGATACCCGCAAGAGCTATTATAAGCAGACCATGGATACCCTGCATGAACTGGAGAATATTCATGTATTTGAGCAGGTGATCAGGGTAGACAGTGCAATAGAATGGTCACAGGATAACAGTATTCCGGTAGTAGAATACAAAAAGTCCAGCAGAAGCGCAAAGGAATACACACAATTAGCAGAGGAGGTAATGGAACATGTCAGTAGGTAAAGGAAGCATTCAGCGTGCAGCAAGTGCAGAAGCAAAGAAAACCACAACCAGAAAGAAAGCTGTGAAGACTACAGTCCTCACTCCACAGAATTCAGAAGAACTGGAAAAAGCCTTTGTTACAGAGAAGCAGGAAGAGCCTGTAAAAGGCCCTGTGCATATCAATGAAGAGCTGCCGGTATATCTCCTGTAACCATTTATCCGGCTGTGAACCGTAAAATAGGTCTTGTCAGAGCCCCATTAATTTGCTATGCTATTTAATAAATGAACAAACGGTTGCGTAAATGGGGTGTTTTTATGGAATCAGAGGAAAAGAACATATATACAGAAGAGAAGAAAGTATATACCATAGAGGATATTGCCAGGGAACTGGGAGTCAGTAAGACTACGGTTTCCAGGGCAATTTCCGGCAAGGGACGTATCGGACAGGCAACCAGGGCGAGAGTGCTTCAGTTTATTGAAGAGCATGATTACCGTCCCAATGTGATGGCGAGAGGGCTTGCCCAGAAGAAAACTTATAATCTGGCATTGCTTTTGCCCAAGGATTATGCTGCTACGGAGTTTCCGTTTTTCAAAGACTGTATGAATGGAATCTGTGAGGTAGCGTCCAGTTACGATTATGATATTCTTATTTCTATGATAGACGGGGAAGATCTGTCACAGATACAGCGTCTGGAGGCGAACCGGAAGGTGGACGGAATGATCGTCAGCCGTGCGGTGGAGAGTTCGAAAGCGCAGAAATATCTGAAAAGCTGCAAGGAGCCTTTTGTGGTGATCGGTCCTTCAGGGGATGAGGAAATCCCATTTGTGGATAATAGGAATCAGGAAGCAAGTGAAGAACTGACCAGTATCATGCTTATGAAAGGAACCCGCAGACTGGCACTGCTGGGAGGAAACCGTTCCTACAGTGTGACAGGAAGCAGATATCAGGGGTATAAGGATGCACATGAGAAAATGGGTGTTCCGCTGGATACAGGACTGGTCTTTATGGACTGTGACAATCAGCTGAAGGTGACTGAAGCGGTGAAAAAGGCACTGGATCAGAAGGCAGACGGGATATTGTGTATGGATGATGTAATCTGCAACATGTGTCTGAGCAGCCTGAGAGAGAAAAAAGTGAAGGTTCCTTCCGGAGTACGGGTAGCCAGCATGTATGACAGTAAAAATCTGGAATATAACAATCCGCCGGTTACCAGTGTGAAGTTCGATACAGTAAGACTTGGTAAAATGGCATGTGTGAAATTGTTGAAGATTCTGGGGGAAACTCCTGAAGAAGATACACTGCCGTTGAATTACCAGGTAGTTCTGAGGGAATCTACACAGTAATTATAAATGAATATCAGTATCCATTGAGAGAGATATAAAACAGGATTATATGGGAAGTCTCGAAACAGTTGACAAGGTCAGCTTTTCGAGATTTTTTGTTGTCATTCACAGGATAAACGTTTGCGCAAATTGCTATATTACATACAACTGCATTGTGCAATATGCTAAAAAGTTACATGCTAAATTAGAGAATAATATCTAATTGACATTAAGAACCAGATAGAATATACTAAAAACATGAACAAACGGTTGCGCAACGAAAGCGAACAGGAATCTGAATACATCAGAATGAAGGTGGAGCGCAGCGTCTCAGAATATCAGGAGGTAGAGAGATGAACAAAACAGTGAAAAAGGTAATGGTACCGGCATTAGCAGCAGTTATGGCTGTTTCTTCCGCAGTATGCGTAAGTGCAGCAGAAGACGAAACAATTAAATTAACTGTATGGGGAGCTGAGGAAGATCAGACTTTATTAAAAAATCTGACAGATAAATTCCAGGAAGCTTACCCGGATCAGAAATTCGACATTCAGATCGGTGTAGAATCTGAGTCTACTGCAAAAGATACTATTCTGACAGACGTAGAGGCTGGTGCAGATGTATATGCATTCGCAGATGATCAGCTCACAGATCTTGTAAAAGCAGGAGCACTTCTGAAACTTGATGATTATGCGGAAGCACTTCAGCTTGCAGATACAACACTTGATGATGTAAAAGCAGCAAACGTTGAAGGTGCTATTGATGCAGCAACAATTGATGGCAGCCTGTATGCATTTCCAAGAGCTGCTGACAACGGATATTTTCTTTACTATGATTCATCTGTAATTTCCGAAGAAGATGCAGCAAGCTGGGACAGCCTTCTTGAAGCGGCTGATAAGGCCGGAAAGAAAGTCGGTATGACACTTGCATCCGGATGGTACAATGCTTCCTTCTTCTATGGAGCAGGATTTACAACAGGACTTAACGATGACGGAACAACAACTATGGATTGGAACGGAACAAGTGCTGACGGATATACAGGTGTTGATGTAGTGAAAGGAATGCTTGATATCACATCTAATTCAGCATTTATGGCAGTTGCTGATGGGGATATGTCTAATCAGCTTGCATCCGGTAATCTGGCAGCATGCGTTTCCGGTACATGGGATGCAGTCACAGCAAAGGATGTATATGGTGACGGATATGCAGCAACAAAGCTTCCTACATTCACAGTTGGTGACAAACAGGTTCAGCAGGGATCTGTTGCCGGTTACAAATATGTTGGTGTAAACGGTTATTCTGAGAATTCCGGATGGGCAGTTCTTCTTGCTGAGTACCTTACAAACGAGGAGTCCCAGCAGCTGTTCTTTGATCAGAGAGAAAGTGGGCCTTCAAACAAGAATGTAGCAGCATCTGATTCTGTTCAGGAAAATGTAGCACTTGCAGCACTTGCAGCTCAGTCTGAATATGCACAGGCTCAGAAGGTTGGCGGAAAATACTGGGATCCTGCGAAGACATTCGGAGAACTGATTGCACAGGGAACATTATCTGCAGACGATGATAACGCAATCCAGGAAGCACTTGATAATCTGGTAGAAGGTGCTACTGCTTCTGTAGAATAATTGTAAAATAAAAAAATTATATAACAGATTTTAAAAATGGCCCATATGCATAACGACATGTGGGCTGTTTTAAGGAAACAGCAGATGCTGTCTGAGAAAAGACAGTAACAAAAATGAAATGACGAGGAGGAGAGATATGGCAGCACAGGACAATAATTCTGCTGCAGCGGCAGTGAGTGGATTCTTTAAATCCATCGGTGGATTTTTCGCTGACTTTGGTACTGCTGTAGTGAAAGGTGATGCTTTTGTAAAGCTGTCCCTGATCTGGATGGGCGCAGGCTATGCAAAGCGTAAACAGTATGTGAAAGCAGTACTGATGACATTGCTGGAGATCGCAGTGATCGTTTTTTCAGTGAAATTTGCAATGCAGTATGTACCAAAATTCAGTACCCTTGGTACTGTAAAGATGGAAAAAGTCTTTAACATGAAAACAATGAAAAGTGAATTTAATGATTATGATAATTCCTTTACGATCCTGTTGTTTTCATTGTTCAGCTTTGTTGTATGGTTTGCGGCAGCTGTTGTGTGGTTTAAGAACGTGATCAATGCTTATACACTTCAGAAAATGGAAGAAGCGGGAAAGCATATCAATACTTTTAAAGAAGATCTCAGATCACTGACAGAAGAGAAGTTTCATATTACATTACTGACACTTCCGGTACTTGGAGTTGTGATTTTCACATTAATCCCAATCTTACTTCTGATCTTTGTAGCATTTACAAATTATGATCAGCAGCATATGCCTCCTACTGAGTTGTTCTCATGGGTAGGTTTCAGTAACTTTATCAGTTTGTTTGGCGGCGGCGGTCTTACATCTACGTTCGGATATGCATTTGTGCGGGTTCTGGGATGGACACTTGTATGGGCTTTCTTCGCAACATTTACAACTTATATCGGAGGTATCCTGCTTTCACTGCTTCTTAACAGCAAGAAGACAAGACTGCCGAAGATGTGGCGTACTTTATTTATCGTAACGATTGCAGTACCGCAGTTTGTATCACTTCTGCTGGTGCGTAATTTCTTCTCCAATGGTGGTATCGTCAACACAATCTGTCACAGCATTGGACTGACCGGATTCTTAAGAAGCATAGGACTTGTGTCCACAAGCTATATTCCGTTTCTTTCTGCTCCGGGCTGGGCACATGTAATGATCATTCTCATTAATATCTGGATCGGTGTTCCGTATCAGATGCTGATCGCAACAGGTGTCCTGATGAACCTTCCTTCTGACCAGCTTGAGAGTGCAAGAGTAGACGGTGCAACAAACTTCCAGATATTCAGAAAGATCACAATGCCATATCTGCTCTTTGTAACAGGACCTGCTCTGATCACAGATTTTGTAAAAAATATTAATAACTTTAATGTTATTTATCTGCTCACACAGGATGTTTATACAACAACGAACCAGGCAATGGCAAGCTCACAGGCAAAAGAGGTTGACCTTCTGGTTACCTGGCTGTTCCGTCTGACTCAGGATTACTACAACTATAAGATGGCATCAGCAATCGGTATTATCGTGTTTATTATCTGTGCAGTATTCACCCTGGTTGCATTTAACAGGATGATCAAGGGAGATAAGGAGGGAACATATCAATAATGAAAAAGATGAAAGATAGTCGTACTTCTTCTATAGTATTACATAATTTATTGATCGCAGTGCTGGCATTTATCTGGCTGATCCCGATCATCTGGCTGGTATGTACCTCCTTCAGTGCATATTCAGGAATGAATACCAGTACATTTTTTCCGAAGGAATGGAGCATCAGCAATTACATGAAGCTGTTTCATTCAGATTCTGTATCTCAGTTTCCGCAGTGGTTTCTGAATACATTTATCATTGCATGCTTTACATGTGTAATTTCCACTATGTTCGTACTGATGGTTGCATATGCCACATCTGTTATGAGATTCAAGATGAGAAAACCGCTGATGAACATGGCAGTTATCCTGAATCTGTTTCCTGGTATGCTGGCAATGATAGCAGTTTATTTCACACTGAAATCCTTTAACCTGACAAACAGCTATGCCGGTCTTATCATGGTTTATTCCGCTTCTTCAGGTCTTGGTTATCTGATCGCGAAAGGATTCTTTGATACAGTTCCGAGAGCGCTCTGTGAGGCTGCCAGAATTGACGGATGCAGTGAGGCAAGAATCTTCTTCCAGATGGTTCTGCCCATGAGCCGCCCGATCGTTGTTTATACAGTTATCAGCAGTTTCCTGGTACCGTGGATGGATTTCGTGTATGCGAAGATGATTCTGAATGCAGGTATTTCTTCTAAATATACAGTTGCAATTGGTCTGTACAAGATGCTGGATAAGAGTCTTATCAATTCTTATTTCACTCAATTCTGCGCAGGTGGCGTACTGGTATCCATACCGATTTCTATCTTGTTTATGATCATGCAGAAATTCTATGTGGAAGGAATTACAGGCGGTGCTGTAAAAGGTTGATGTTATGAATATGACAACGGGAAGAAGAGGAATCGTCTGGAAAACTCCGGATATCACAGCTGATGGGCTGAAGATGTTTGCATGTATTGCCATGCTGATCCAGACAATCGGAGTTGCTGTTATTGAAAAAGGACTGATCCATCTGGATCAATATACACAGGACAGTCTGAATCAGGCGATGGCCCAGGATTCCCGTTTGATGACACTTGCGGGAATCGGTTCCATCATGCAGCTTATCGGCGGGATGGCGATTCCCGTATTTACATTTCTGCTGGTAGAAGGCTTTCGGAATACTTCTGATTATAAGAAGTATCTGCTTCTGATGGTATTGACTGCGGTGATCAGTGAGATTCCTTATGACCTGGCAGTGGGCGGGAAAATTATGGACTGGTCAAGCCAGAATGCGATGGTTACCATGAGTATCTGTCTGATCATGCTGAAATGTCTGGACATCTTCAAGGATGGTTCCGGATTTACAGGAGGGCTGGTCAGAATGCTGATTGTGCTGGCTGCTGTGGTCTGGGTAAGTCTGTTTAGAGCGGAATATGGATTATGTATGGTGCTTTTGACAGCAGTATTTTATGTGTTTTATACACAGAATATTTTGAAAACAGTACTTGGCTGTATCATCAGCCTCATGTATATAACAGGTCCCCTGTCTTTCTATGGGATCTGGTGTTACAACGGTGAACGAAAAGACCGCATTAATAAATATGTTTATTATGCTTTTTATCCAGTGCATCTGCTGGTGCTTGGAGTAATTGCGAAATATGTTCTGTAAAGACTAAAACGAAGATAGCGAATTAAGAGGAGAACAAGTATGGACTTTAGAACGGACAAGCTGCTCCACGGCGGCGACTACAATCCTGAACAGTGGTTAAAAAGATCGGATATTCTGGAAAAGGATATTGATATGCTGGAGGAATCCGGATGTAATGTGGTAAGCCTGGGTATTTTTTCCTGGTCTACACTGGAACCGGAAGAGGGAGTTTTTAACTTCGGATGGCTGCAGGAGATCATTGATAAACTTTATAAGAGAGGAATCTCTACGATCCTGGCTACACCTTCGGGTGCCAGACCGAAATGGATGGCAGACAAATATCCGGAAGTGCTCCGTGTAGATGAGACACGTCACAGAGCACTGTTCGGATTCAGACATAATCATTGTTATACTTCTCCTGTTTACAGAGAGAAGGTACATATTATCAACAAGAAACTGGCTCAGGAAGTTGCCACACATCCAGGTGTGATCCTGTGGCACATTTCCAATGAGTACGGCGGAGAATGTCACTGTCCCCTTTGTCAGGAAGCATTCAGGGGATGGCTGAAGGTGAAATACCAGACCATTGAGAACCTGAATGACAAGTGGTGCACAACGTTCTGGAGTCACACTTATAACAGTTTCGACCAGATTGAGAGTCCATCTAAGATTGGTGAGACACAGCTTCATGCACTGAATCTGGACTGGAAACGATTTGTTACTCATCAGACAGCAGATTTCATTCATCATGAGATTGCTGCACTGAGAGAGGGTGGCAGTACACTTCCAACAACTGCAAACCTGATGCATTATTTCGGAGGTCTGGATTACTTTAAGATCGCGAAAGAGATCGATGTAGTTTCCTGGGATACTTATCCTACATGGCATAAAGAGGCTGTGATCGATACTGCCTATGATAATGGTATGTGCCACGACCTGATGCGTTCCCTGAAGGGCAAACCATTCTTCCAGATGGAATCCTGTCCGACTTCTACCAACTGGCAGAGTGTCAGCAAGCTGAAGAAACCTGGAATGCTTTTCGCACAGTCCATGCAGGCGATTGCACATGGCGGAGAAGGTTCTCTGTATTTCCAGATCCGCCAGAGCAGAGGTGCTTCTGAGAAATTTCATGGAGCAGTGATCGACCATTATGGCGGGAATGACACCAGAGTATTTAAAGAGGTTTCCAAGGTTGGAGCAACCCTGAAAGAGTTACAGGAACTGGCTGGAACAACTATGAGCAGCCAGGTGGCCATGATCTACGACTGGGACAGCCAGTGGGCAATGGAAGACAGCCAGGGACCAAGGAACAAAGGACTTCATTACCTGGAAGCAATGCTGAAATTCTACAGAGGCTTCCGTAAACAGGGCGTGAATGTGGATCTCATCGATATGACCTGTGAACTGGACCAATATAAAGTGCTGGCGCTGCCGATGGTTTATATGTTCAAGGAAGGTTTCGCAGAAAAAGTTTGTGCATTTGTGGAGAATGGCGGCGTGCTGATCACCAGCTACTGGTCAGGAATTGCGGATGATACAGACAGATGCTATCTGGAAGGAACTCCACATGGTCTGATGGATGTACTGGGAATCAGAAGTGCTGAGATCGATGGTCTTTATGACTGGGAAGAGAATTCTTTCATACCTGTAGAGGGTAATGAACTTGGTTTGGATAAGACTTATACATGTAAGTATCTGTGTGATCTTGTAGAGCTTAGGGGAGCACGTACTTTAATGACTTATGGAAGTGATTTCTATGAAGGCTATTCCTGTCTGACTGTCAATGAATATGGCAAAGGCAAGGCATGGTATGTGGCAGCAGATGCGGACAAAGAATTCTACGGAGACTTCCTGGAGAAAGTACTGAAAGACAGCGGCGTTTCCTGTGGAATCAAAGAAGAGATCCCGGATGCGCTGGAGATCACAGTGAGAGAGAACAGAAACGTGAAATACTATATTTACCAAAACTTCGGAACAGAGGCTGTAAAACTTCCTGTACCGGAGGGAGAGGTAAACTGGATCTATGGCAATGGAAGCGATAAACTTAATGTTTATGGTCTTGCAGTTGCGAAAGTTATCGTGTAAAATAAATAGCGATGGATGAGGAAATCCCTTCACTTTAAGCAGAGATTGATACTGCCTGGTGGAGGGGTTCTTTTTTACTCAGGAGATGTAAATGATATGATTTCGAAAACACAGATAAAATATATGTCAGGTGCTGCATCCTATGCCAGGGGTCTGGATATTTACCTGGATGGTAAAGTGCTGGATATGGATGTGCAGGATTTCGGGAGCTATGATGAGGTTGTAGCTTCTGTAAAGGGAAGCGGAAGAAATATCTATGAGGTAGATGTTTCTGTAGATAAAGAAGATAATCAGATAGACAATATTTATTGTGAGTGTCCTGCATATGGAGAGTATGACGGAATCTGTAAGCACTGTGTAGCTGTTCTTCTGGAATATAACGAATATGCTGCAAGGCAGCAGGTGGATCCCCAAAAACTGAATCAGTTAAAAGGTGTAAAAAAGGGCATCACCATGCACACTACACCTGAACTTGCACAGCTTCTGCAGAAGCAGGCAGTTGCGAAATCTCTTCCGCTTATCCAGGGAAGCACCTATGGAAAGGTAAGACTGGAGCCGTATTTTGATTTCGATGGAAGGACATTTACAGTAGAGTTTAAAATCGGAACCAACAAGATGTATGTGTTGAAAGATGCATTTTCTTTTGATGATAATATGTCCGATCAGACCGATTACAAATATGGGAAAAATCTTCAGTTTGTTCATACCATAGAATCTTTTGATGAAGAATCCAAACCCCTGGCGAAATTTATCTGCAAATGGGCAGATAATAACAGGCAGTTTCACAGATCATCTTCTTATTATGGATACTATATGGGAAGTCTGGAAAAAGTACGGCATCTGGATCTGGCAGGGAATGAACTGGCAGAATTTCTCCTTCTTATGGAAGGCAGAATATTGCAGGGAGAGTCTGTAGGAACCAGAAATAAAACATGGGAAGTAACCAGAGAACATTTGCCAAGAAAAATAACCATAACAGGTATGAAGCAAGGCATTGAACTGAAGGTAAGCAAATTTATCTGTGCAGCACGAACCAATCAATATAGAATCTGTTTTTTTGACAAAAAGATTTATATTGAAAATATGGAAGAACTTCTGCCGGTTAAGGATTTCCTGGACAGTTTATCTCTCATATCAGGGGAAACAGCTTTTATAGAAAATAAAGATGTACCGGCGTTTTGCCAGGAACTTTTACCGGTAATCCAGAAGTTCTTTAAATGCAGGATGGTTGAATTTGATCCGGAGAATTATGGAATGATAAAACCTGAATTCCAGTTTTATCTGGATGCACCGCAGGAAAATATGATTACATGTGGTGCCACAGTCAGGTATGGGGATAGAGAGTTTTCATTGTATACTACAGACGATATTGCCATTCGAGATATGAATAAAGAGACAGTGGTCAGAAATGTGATCCATAAATATTCCAATGCATTTCATCCATTTGAACAGTGTGCAGTAATTGCTGATGATGAAGAAGCGGAATATGAGTTTCTGACAGAAGGAATTCCAGCGCTGCAGGCAGTAGGTGAGGTATTTATTTCCGATGCATTGAAGCTAATTGAGGTAAGAAATTCACCGAAAATTACAGTTGGGGTTTCTTTAAGTGGAAATCTGCTGGAGCTGAGTATGACAGCAGGGGATATGTCAAGGGAAGACCTGATCGACATTCTTTCCAGATATAATAAGAAGAAAAAGTTTTATCGTCTGAAAAATGGGGCTTTTGTAAATGCTGCAGATTCAGGTCTGGATACGGTTGAAGAACTCAGAACAGGACTTCAGCTGACTGATAAGCAGATGAAACAGGACAGGATCGAAGTACAGAAATACCGTGCGTTGTATCTGGATGCACAGTTAAAAGAGAATCCGGTTGTTTCGGCGGTGAAGGATAAATCTTTCAAGTCCCTGGTAAGAAATATGAAAACCGTTGAGGATAATGACTTTGAAGTGCCGGAGAGTCTGGATAAGGTTTTGCGGGAGTACCAGAAGAGGGGATTTCTGTGGATCAAGACGTTGAGGCATAATGGATTTGGCGGAATACTTGCGGATGATATGGGACTGGGAAAAACGCTGCAGGTGATTGCGTTTCTGCTTTCAGAATTTCTGGAAAGAAAGAATACTGATATTGAAAACATAACATTAAAAGAAGCTACAGTGTTAAATGTACAGAGTGAAACTAAATCTGAGACAGCAGAGGTGCAGGAAGCTGATATCGATGAGGCGATGAATGGACAAACTGGAAAACTGCAAAGAAATACATTAATTATAGCTCCTGCATCGTTGGTTTATAATTGGAGCAGTGAAATTCAACGCTTTGCACCAGAACTGACAGTGAGGATGGTAACGGGAACTGCGGCAGAGAGGAGAATGGTGCTGACTGAAGCTGGGACGGAGGATATTCTTCTGACTTCGTATGATCTGCTGAAGAGAGACATCAGTGAATATGAAAAGTATCAGTTCCAGTGTGAAATTATAGATGAAGCTCAGTATATCAAGAATGCCAATACCCAGGCTGCGAAAGCTGTAAAAGAGGTTCAGGCAGAATTTAAACTGGCGCTTACGGGAACTCCGGTGGAGAATCGTCTGAGTGAGTTATGGAGCATATTTGATTATCTGATGCCAGGTTTTCTTTACAGTTATAAGAAGTTCCGTGAGGAGGTAGAAATTCCGGCAGTTCAGAATTCTGATGAAGATGCCATGAAACGTCTGCAGAAGATGATTCGGCCGTTTGTGCTTCGAAGACTGAAAAAAGAAGTGCTTACGGATCTGCCTGATAAGCTGGAAGAGAATATGTTTGTACAGCTTACAGGAGAACAGCAGAAGCTTTATGATGCACATGTAAAGCGTATGATGCTGATGTTGGATAAACAGTCGGAAGAAGAATTTAAGACTTCAAAGATTACAATTCTGGCAGAGCTGACCAAACTGCGCCAGATTTGTTGTGATCCATCACTGGTTTTCGCAGATTATAAAGCTGATTCTGCGAAGACAGAGATGTGTCTGAATATGATCTGCAATGCAGTGGCGAGCGGACATAAGATTCTGCTGTTTTCCCAGTTTACAACGATGCTCGACCACCTTGCGAATCGTCTTGAAGAAGAGAAGATCAGCTATTATATGCTGACCGGCGCTACAAGCAAAGAGAAGCGTGCACAGATGGTGGAAAGTTTTAATAATGATGATACCCAGGTATTCTGTATTTCCCTGAAAGCAGGAGGAACCGGGCTGAATCTGACTGCGGCGGATATTGTGATCCATTTTGATCCGTGGTGGAATCTGGCAGTACAAAATCAGGCTACAGACAGAGCACACAGGATCGGGCAGAAGAATGTAGTGAATGTGTATAAGCTGATTGTGAAAGATACCATCGAGGAAAATATCATGAAGCTGCAGGAAAAGAAGCGTGAGCTGGCGGATCAGATTCTGGAAGGAGAAGGACTCAATGGCAGCAGTCTTACCAGAGAGGAACTGATGGAATTGCTTTCCGGCAAATAGCATTTATTTGGCGTAAAGCCGCGTAGCGAAGCGGATTGCGAAGATCCGCAGGACTGACATTTTTTGTAAATATAAAGATGTATATTCTCCCTGTTTTTCCACATAATAACCATACAACACATGATATGGAAACTAAAAGGTACAAAGACAGTAAACTTCGATAAAAAGGAAAACAGGAGGAAGAAAAGTGCATGAAAGCTACAGGGATCGTTCGGCGTATTGATGACCTGGGACGTGTGGTCATTCCTAAGGAAATCAGAAGAACATTACGGATAAAAGAAGGAACTCCGCTGGAAATTTTTACAGACCGGGAGGGAGAGATCATTCTGAAAAAATACTCACCTATCGGAGAACTGAATATTTTTGCCAAAGAATATGCAGAAGCTCTGGCGCAGTCCAGCGGGATGGTGGCATGTATCACAGATCATGATCAGGTAGTGGCGGCTGCTGGCCAGGGAAGCCGGGAATATATGGGAAAACCCATCAGCAAGGCATTAGAAGAAACGATTTCCGAGAGAGGTTCTGTATTTGCCAATGGAAATGACAGAAACAGGATCCCGGTGACGCAGGAGCAGAGGGAACCGCTGTATTCACAGATCATGCAGCCGATCATCAGTGCAGGGGATGCGGTTGGTTCGGTGCTTCTGCTGGGAAAAAATGAGAGAGATGTGATGGGTGAATCGGAGAAAATGCTCATCAGGACGGCCAGCGGCTTTCTGGGACGGCAGATGGAGCAGTAGAAGGCTGGCAAGTAAATTTTTATAATAAATTAAGAGAATCTTCAGGAGCAAATGGTGGCAACTGGGGATTCTTTTTTGTATAATGGAAGTTAAGTTATGAACAGGTTGTGGATATCTGCCTGATTTTATAAGGGATATTAATAAGGAGAAAGTATATATGGTAGCAATATATCTGGCACCGGTTTATCTGCTGGTGTGTGTTTATATTCTTTTGAGAGGTTTGCACTGGATACAGGTGCTGCATGCTGTTTTTCAGAATGTGTGGGTGTGCAGAGGGATCGGACTTATCTATCTGTTTGTTGTCTTCAGTATTCTGATCGCGTTTATGGCACCGGCTTCGGGATTTCGGAGATTTATGAAGCTTCTGAGTAATTACTGGCTTGGAGTGCTGATGTATACAATCATGACTGTGGGAATCGCAGATGTGCTGAGACTGTTGTTGAAATATCCGCTGAAGAACCTAAATTTTCCGGGAAGAACGCTGCTTTTCGGAAATGTGGGGACTGCTGTTGTGGGTATAATCTGTGCGGTAATCATTACGACGGTCAGTATTTATGGAGTGATCAATGCGGGAAATATACAGACGACAAAGTATGATATTTCTATTGATAAGAAAGCCGGGAAACTGGATTCGCTGAATGTGGTGCTGATTGCAGATCTTCATCTGGGATATAACATTGGCTGCCGGCAGATGGAGCAGATGGTGGAGAAGATCAATGCACAGGATCCTGATCTGGTCGTGGTTGCCGGAGATATTTTTGACAACGAATATGAGGCACTGGAAGATCCGGACAGGTTGGCGGAGATTCTGAGAGGGATTCAGTCTAAATATGGTGTGTATGCATGTTATGGAAATCATGATATTCAGGAGAAGATCCTGGCGGGATTCACCTTTGGCGGAAAGGAGAAGAAAGAGAGTTCCGTGAAAATGGATGAGTTTCTGGAAAAGGCAGGAATTACACTTCTGAGAGATGAGTATGTATTGATCGATGATTCTTTCTACTTATATGGAAGACCAGATTATGAGAGACCGGGACGCGGGATTGATGAGAGAAAGAGTGCGCAGGAGATTACAGCAGATATGGATCTGTCACTGCCAGTGCTGGTGATCGATCATGAACCTGGAGAATTGCAGGAGCTGGCAGATGCAGGGGTAGATGCGGACTTGTGTGGACATACCCATGACGGGCAGTTGTTTCCGGGAAATCTTACGATTAAGCTGATGTGGGAGAATGCGTGTGGATATCTGAAAAAGGGTGATATGCACAGCATTGTTACCTCCGGTGTAGGGCTTTTCGGACCAAACATGCGTGTTGGCACGAAAAGCGAAATTTGTGATATTATGATGCATTTTAAGTAATTTCTGGTTCCGGATTTTGCAAAGGAGCGCCAAAGGTAGAGTAGTATTCTTCGAGAGTAAGTCCTGTCAGTGCCAGGCATCCGGCAAGTGGACGGGTTACATAACGGATATGCCAGGGTTCCCAGGGGATGCCGGTGATGGGTTCTTTGTTTGCAGGATAGCGGATAATAAAACCGTAGAGAGAAGCGTTTCGTTTGAGCCATTTTCCCTCTGGTGTTTCGGCAAATTCCGGGATGAGCTGATATTGGATCGACGGACATGAGACATCCAGTGCAAGGCCACTCTGGTGCTCGCTGGTGCCTGGAGATGCAACATAAGGATTTTCGATGGAAAGCTGCTGCTGGCGTTTGTAGGAGCGGTAGCCGGAGATTCCGGTAATGATCAGAGATTCTTTCTGCGCTGCCTGTATCAGCGTGAGTGCTGCATGAGCAGTGCGGATTTCCAGAAGCCGTTTGGGATCTCCGCAGGGTGCATCAAATGGAATTCCGATGTCAGTCAGATTTTCAGGAACATAGTCTGGCGGCAGAGGATGGTCTTTGTTGATCAGACGGGTATACAGATTCATAAGAAAAGCCCCCTTTCCCTTTTATGTTTATGAGGGATTGGGGGCTTTTATGTGGATTATTTTATCAATCGAGAGATTTCTCGCTCATTTCTTCAAGCAGGTCTTTCTTCAGTTCCCAGAGTTTCTGAGACAGGTCTACATAGACTTTCTGCGGATTTACGAAACGTCTGGATTCATCCCAGAGAGTATTCTGTTCTTTCAGGCAGTAGTCGCGAAGTTCCATAACAGATGGAGATTCGTAGACACGTTTACCTTTTTTGATAACTGGAACGAGAAGCTCACGTACTTCATAAGTTCCGCCAAGGAACTTGGTCTTTTTCCATGTGTCGATGGGGTCAAAGAGAACCATGTTCTCATCTGCATCTAATTTCTCATCAGCGAGGCAGATAAGGTCTGCTTTGATCTTGCCTGTTTTCTTGCTGTAGAGACGATATACGGTTTTATTTCCTGGATTGGTAACTTTCTCGGTGTTTTCGGAAAGTTTGATCTTAGGTGTGAATTCTGTGCTGTCGGCATCTTTAACAGCAGCAAGTTTGTATACACCACCGAATGCAGGATTATCATTGGAGGTGATCAGTCTTGTTCCAACACCCCAGGAGTTGATCTTTGCATCCTGTGCTTTCAGGCTGTCGATCAGATATTCATCCAGGTCACTGGAAGCGGAGATGATCGCATCATCAAATCCGGCAGCTGCAAGCATCTTGTATGCTTCTTTGGAAAGATAAGCAAGGTCACCGCTGTCAATACGGATGCCGTATTTGGTAAGTGGAATACCCTCTTCGCGCATTTCTTCGAATACACGGATCGCATTCGGAACACCGGATTTCAGGACATCGTAGGTATCTACTAATAAGGTGCATGCGTCTGGATAAAGTTTCGCATAGGTCTTGAATGCGGTATATTCATCCGGGAAGCTCATGATCCAGCTGTGGGCGTGAGTTCCAAGGACTGGTACGTCAAACATTTTGCCAGTGAGAACACAGGAAGTACCGGCACATCCGCCGATGACTGCGGCACGGGCACCAAAGATACCGGCATCTGGACCCTGGGCACGGCGAAGACCGAATTCCATGATCGCGTCACCTTTTGCTGCATAGCAGACACGGGCTGCCTTAGTGGCAATAAGACTCTGGTGGTTGATGATGTTCAGGATAGCAGTTTCTACAAGCTGTGCTTCCATGATCGGTGCAACAACTTTTACAAGTGGTTCTCTTGGGAATACAACAGTTCCCTCAGGAATTGCATAGATATCACCTGTGAATTCGAAGTTTCTTAAATATTCAAGGAAATCATCTTCGAAGATATTCAGACTTTCCAGATATTCGATATCTTCGTCTGTAAAATGAAGATTTTCGATATATTCAATCATCTGTTCCAGACCTGCAGTGATAGCAAATGCGCCGCCACATGGATTGGTACGGTAGAACATATCAAAAATAACAGTCTGGTTGGTGGGGTTCTTAAAATAGCCCTGCATCATAGTAAGCTCATAAAGGTCTGTGAGCAGAGTAAGATTATTCGCTCTCATAGTAGCTCTCCTTTTTTCTTTAATAATAATGTCTCATTGTAAAGAGCATATTATTATTAAAATTTATTATTAAAATATTCCGCCTGCTTTCTTGTACGCAGGTGGGAATGAGCGTCAGCACTTCAGATAATGAGGTTGAGGAAAACGGAAGTACTGATAAATTGGGGCTGCTGTTCAGTGGCCATCCCGAAAGAATGATTTGTGAAAGCCTGAGTGAACGCAGCAAGGTTTTCTTGATTATAGCATAATTTTACCCGGAGTACATAAAAAAGTCCCTGAAAAAAGCGGTATTTTGCGTTTTTGAAAAAAAATTAAAAAAATTTCAAAAAAGGGGTTGCATTTTCCGGAAGACTATTATATAATACCAATTGTCGCGAACGAAGTAGCGAAAACAAAACATAA
>ERZ772821.679-NODE-679-length-24241-cov-5.360456_pt1 | contig 24241 bp, 27 predicted proteins | sample MGYA00580859_ERZ772821 | MGnify/ENA primary metagenome ERZ772821 (study PRJEB29015, sample SAMEA2737674) | human gut metagenome | biome: human gut; feature: human-associated habitat; material: faeces | place: China | collected 2012 ...
TTCTCTCCGACACCTATGTCCCGTCAGCATTGGAGGGCCGATACACTTACACAAAAGGAAGTGCTTCGGCTGGTCTTATCGTGTATGAGGACAAGTTCGCTTACTCTCATCACGGGACTGACCCGTGTGGGGGTAAACTTTGCAATGCGTTTGACTTGGTCCGCATACACAAATTCGGCCACCTTGACGACAAGGTCAAGGACCCCTCGTCGAAGTTGCCAAGCGTATCAGCAATGGAGGAGTTCGTACGCAACGACCCCGACACAAAGACTACCATCGCCAACGACCACATTAACAGTGCCAAGTACGAGTTTGCCGATCCGGAGCATGACAGGACCCAGGAGGAGGTCGTCGAAAAGGAGGTTGACCCGGAGTCTGAGAGCGTAGAGTGGATGAAGGAGCTGGAGGTTGATACCCGGGGAGCGTACCTCTCGTCGGATGCCAACCTCAACCTCATATTTGCAAACGATCCCCGGTTCAAAAGACTGTTCAGACAAAACGACTTTGACGGGAAGAGGTACGTTTTCGGGAATCTCCCGTGGCGTCGGGTTGTTAAGCCGGAGCCGGTCAAGAACGTAGACTACTCCGGGGTCAGGAACTATCTGGGTTGCGTATATGGAATAACGTCCTCGCTAAAGATCGACGATGCCATGGCTCTGGAATTTGAACGCAACCACTTCCACCCGATTCTGGACTACCTCAATGACCTCAAATGGGACGGGATCCAACGGGTAGACAAACTCCTGATTGACTACATGGGGGCTGACGACAATATCTACTCTCGCGAAGCCATCCGCAAGATGCTGGTTGGAGCAGTTGCCCGAGTTATGAACCCCGGGGTCAAATTCGACCTTGTGCTTATGCTCGTAGGACCTCAAGGATCCGGCAAAAGTACGTTCATCAAAAAATTGGGAAAATCCTGGTTTAGCGATACATTCCTGACAGTCCAAGGAAAGGAGGCTCTCGAGCAGATCCAGGGGGCGTGGCTTATTGAAATAGCTGAGCTCTCCGGTCTCCGCAAAGCGGAGGTTGAGTCAGTGAAGCATTTCATATCTAAGTCCGAAGACTCATTCCGACCAGCGTATGCCAGAACTTCTGAGATATATCCCCGGCAATGCGTCTTTTTCGGCACCACCAACGACAGCGAATTCCTGAGAGACCCCACTGGCAACAGACGCTTCATGCCAGTGGACGTGGTCCCCAACAATGCCAAAAAAGACGTATTCATGGAACTGGACGACGAGATAGACCAGATATGGGCTGAGGCAGTTGTCCTGTACAAATCCAAGGAGAAACTCTACTTGAGCAGTGAAGCCGAAAAGATAGCCAAAAACGAACAAAGCTCGCACAGCGAGTCGGATGAACGGAAAGGCATCATTGAGGCGTACTTGGAACGTCAACTCCCGGACAACTGGGACTCAATGGACCTATACCAGAGAAGAGACTTCCTGGCCGATGAGTTAAACCCCAAAGGGACCACCCCCCGAGACTACGTGTGTGTTGCTGAGATATGGTGTGAATGTCTTGGGAGGAACAGAGAGGACATGGACCGATATAAGACCCGAGAAATAAATGACTTGTTGAAGAGCATGCCCGAATGGGAACCGTGCAAGTCTACTAAAAATTTCCCCATCTATGGAAAGCAAAAATACTACGTGCGAAAACTCGATTGAGAAACGACTCGTCACTGAGGTGGAGAGAGTTGGTGGCTGGTGTTTGAAACTCCCCGCAATTCACAATGCTGGCCTCCCTGACCGGCTCTGTCTGTTCCCCGGTGGCGAAGTCGTTTTCGTTGAGTTGAAAGCATTCGGCAAAAAGCCCCGAAAAATCCAGATATTGATGCACCAGAAGCTGAAAGCAATGGGCTTTCGGGTTGAGGTGATAGACACGACCATGGGTTGTAAAATGTTAGCATTGGAATATGACCGAAAATGATCTCCATCAATACCAGCTACAAGCTGTTGACCACATAATAAGCCACACGCACTGTGCTCTATTCCTGGACATGGGATTGGGCAAAACAGTGTCTACTTTGACAGCCATCAACGAGCTCATGTTTAAAGAGGTCGAGGTCCGACGGGTATTAGTCATAGCTCCCAAAAGAGTAGCCGAATCAGTCTGGACACAGGAGGTCGAGAAATGGGACCACTTGAAGCACATTAAAGTGTCTCGCATCATCGGAACAGAACGTCAACGTCGTGAGGCTCTTGCCAAGAAGGCAGACGTATACACCATCGGAAGAGACAACGTGGCTTGGCTATGCGGGCTCTACGGGGGATCTTGCTTACCGTTCGACATGGTGGTCATCGACGAGCTCAGCAGTTTCAAGAACCCCAAGTCAATCAGATTCAAAGCTCTTAAGCACGTTCAGGCTTCACTCTCCCGAGTAGTAGGTTTGACTGGTACCCCGGCACCCAACGGTCTTATGGACCTTTGGGCCCAAATGTACCTCCTGGACCGGGGAGAGCGCTTGGGCAAATACATATCCCACTATCGTGACAACTACTTTAAGCCAGGACGTAGAAACGGGCATATTGTATATTCGTACGACATATCCAAAGAGAATCAGGAGCGCATATATTCAAAGATAGGGGACATCTGCATGAGCATGAAAGCTAAGGACTACCTCGATCTCCCCGAGCGCATCGACAACATAGTGGAGATCCAGATGCCCCCGGAAATCCAAAAAGCTTATGACTCCTTCGAGGAGGAACAAGTTCTCAGCATGATTGATCAGCTCGGGGGCTCTGTAGAGATACCAGCTGTCAATGCAGCAGCTTTGTCCACGAAGCTCCTCCAGTTTGCCAATGGAGCAGTGTACGATGAACAGAGAGTGGCCCATGAGGTGCACACGTTGAAGATCGAAGCCACGAAGGAACTCATTGAGGACGCCGGGGGACAGTCAGTCCTCATCGGATGGACATTTCAGCATGACAGAGACAGGCTCATGAAGGCTCTCGCCAAGTATAAGCCCCGGGAACTCAAAACGGAGAAGGACATCGTTGACTGGAATGCCGGCAGAATCCAGGTTCTTTTGATGCACCCGGCTTCCGGGGGTCATGGGCTCAACCTCCAAGCCGGAGGACACCGCATCATCTGGTTTGGGCAGACCTATTCTCTTGAGCTGGAGCAACAATTCAATGCTCGGCTTGACCGACAAGGACAGAAGGAGGTCGTGATAGTCAATAAACTGGTATGCTCGAAGACAGTGGACCAGGACGTCATAAGAGCCCAGAAAGCGAAGACCCGGGGACAGGATGCTCTCATGGAAGCTGTAAAAGCGAGGGTCGAAAAATATATGAAAAAATATCGCAAAACATCGTAGTATTTGTAGCAGAAGTATTACATTTGTGATACAAACAAAACAATAACACTATGAACTACGAAAACAAACATCGAATCGAAAGTCTGGCAAAAGCCGCTTGTCCCAACAACAAAAAAGTCTCGGTCATATTCCGAAGCAAAGAGAACAAGTTATCCGACCGGCCCAACGCTTTCATAGTAACTGTCGGGAAGAAGGGCTACACCTCAGTTAGACAGTCGAACTATTGGGCAGTAGACACAGTCAACTCCTGCAAAGACTACTCCGACCAGGAGCTCGCCCAGATATTGAACACGATAACCAAAGACCTCGGGTCCCTCCGATTCTTCGGCTATCAGGATGCTAAATTCGTAAATTACAAAGGTGAAGAAGTAGAGGCTTAGCCTCTACTTTTCCCCGTTTTATCGTAGGAATAAGAATATTTTTCACATATTTGTAGTACAAACAAAAGGACAATGAAACAATATTACTACGAATTAATGGACGAGGATTACAACAGCTACGAAGCAGCTATCCCCGACGGAAGAATCAAAGCCAGAGCCATTGCTCAAGCAAAGCGAGCAATGAGGGACTTGGGGATCCGAAGGGCTCTACTGGCAGTCAATAGCATGATGACCTCCAACATATTGGACATAATCACAGTCGAATTGGATTGAAATAATTTCAATTTTTCTGGTGAAAAATTTTTTTAATTGGACATTTTTTCTTACTTTTACACTACACTTAACAACTAAACACTATGGAAAAGTTTATCGAAAAGTACAAGAGCTACAGCTCGAAAGTTCTTCAAAAGTTGGCCAAGGTCAAGACCGGTGACGAGCTTGACGCCATCGAATCCATCCTCGCATCGAGAGGAGCATCTCAGAAACATCCGGCAGAGGAGGGCGCTGTCTACAACGCCACTGAGACCGAAGAGTACAAAGCCGAGAACGGCATCAAGGAGAACGACGAGGTCGCCGAGGAGAAGCCGAAGAAGGCTCGCAAGGCAAAGACTCCGAAGGAGCCCCGCCCGTTGAAGAAGGAGATCTCTGCAGAGGAGGCCCAAGCCAATCTCGAGAAGGCCAAAGCCAACATCGGCCGCTTCTGCAAGTTCATCTGCACGAAGACCAAGGAGCAGACCGACGGCATCATCATCGGAGTTCGTCTCGACCCCCGCAACAACTTCATCCAGTACCGCATCAAGACCAACGACGGTCACGTCTGGGGCAAGGGCATCGACTCGAAGGACCTGGAGCTCGGCGAGATGGCTCCGGTTCCTGAAGAGACCGAGAAGCCGAAGCGCGGCCGGAAGAAGGCTGACGAAGCAGCTCCCGAAGCAGAACAGAACGAGCCGGAGAACGCACCGGCTGAGGAGTAAGTCAGAACTCCTCGCCAAGTGGAGCCGTCACTCCACTTGGCACCCCGGAGTGGTACAGGAGGGTTCGAGTCCCTCCCCGGGGTCTAACCTATATACTAAAAATCATGAGTAACATACTTAAACACGCTGACCAAATCATCAATGAGCGGTCGGAGGAAAAGGAGAGACAATACGGACCGTTCATGGAATGCAACCAGAAGGCCGCAGAGATCGCCTCGGTCATTACCGGTAAGCCTCTGACCGCTCTTGACGTGTCTTGGGTCCAAGTGGCAGTGAAAATGGCACGTGAATCCAATGCACACAAGGAGGACAATCTCCTTGACATGGTAGCCACAATCGGGGCCATCAACAACGAACTCGAGGAACCCAAGCCGTTAAAAGCTCAGGGAGTAGTACCTACGTACTTCTCAACCATTTCGGAGGCTGTAGACTTCATCCGGATCAGTCCCATCGAGGTGCATGAGATCAAACATGTTCTCACAGAAGAGGGACGCAGAATAGCTGTATATTACTCTCACAAAGAAGATCCGGAACAGTACAATACATTCTCAAACATCAAGCCATGAATACACAAGACTTTAAGCCATTCATTAAGAGCTGGGAAGAGATTTATGCCCTCCAGGGGGAGCTCCAGCTCATGTACAGACCTTACTTCAAGGAACGTATAGCGAACTTTGACATCAACACTTTGGAGGATCAGGAGCTTTTCAAGAAACTCTGTTGGCAGATTGTCGAGGAACTCGCTGAGGCAACGGAGGCTATCGAGGAAGAACTCGATGGCGAGCACTTTGATGAGGAGCTGATTGACGCATTCAACTTCATGTTGGAGCTTTACCAGCTTTATGGCATGACTCCCACTTTCGACTGGACGCTGCCTAAATGGGCACAGGTTCTGGAAGACGAAGATTTTGCGGGAGATCTGCTTACCTTAATCGGAAACATCGGCATGACAGCAAACTGTCTCAAGAACAGAGAGTGGAGACAATCTCAGTACATGGTTGACTTGGTAGTTTTCGAGGACCGACTCAAGTGGATATGGACTTACTTCGTCATAATGTTCGAGCATTTGGGTCTCTCAGAGACTCGAGTCAAAGAGCTCTGGTCGTTGAAGTATCAAGTAAATCTGTTTCGCATTAAATCCAAATACTGATATGGGTAGAATATTCAAAGACTGTTTCGAAATGATCCGGGAGATGGATCGGGAGCTCAAGGTTTCCGGCATCACGGTTCCGGTCAACCATTACCAAAACCAGGAGCTCAGAGGGGACGACCGGCTCACCAAGGAACTCATCGGAGTGAGCTTCGTCATCTCAAAGCCGTATCTCGGCAAACGCGAGATGCTCGACTTTATGTTCAAAGACGAGGCCGAGCTCATCGAGAAGTACTGCCGAGCAGAGCTCTCCGACCGGCTTGACCGAAACGGAGTCAACCCCGGTAAAAGCTGGGAGATCCGCCGGGACTTGTGGCAGAAGCTGGTGAGCAAGACTCGGCAGGAGGGCCGCTTCGACTACACCTATTCGGAGCGTCTACACATCTTCCACAAGGGGCCCGAGATCCACCAGTTGGACAATGTCATCATGACTCTCCGGGACGACCCGCATTCCAGACGAGCAATGGTCATGATCTTCGAGCCGGAGGACACCCGGGCAACAGCCGGGGCTCTTACCCGAGTACCTTGCTCCGTCAGCTACCAGTTCCTCATCCGGAACAACCGGCTCCACGTGATATACTACATCCGGAGCAATGACTTCTTCAAGCACTTCGCAATTGACATCTGGTTGACAGAGGCTATGATGGACTACGTGTTCAACATCCTCGCAGCTACCTACCCCTCTCTCAAGAAGGGATCTCTGCATTACTTCGCTGGGTCCCTCCATGCATACAACGAAGATCTCTCCAAATGGGTAATCTATTAAGCTATGACTATCGACGAAGCAAGAGCTAAAGCTCATCAGCAATATGACGATTGCATGTTCTGCCCGGGATGCTCGAGGCTCCTGACTGGGCTCCACATGGGGAGCCAGTGCTACACTAACTGGATCGAGAAGAAGGCACAGCAGATCCTCAAAAATTCGAAGAAAGATGAGCGTAGAAGTTAGAGTGTTGACCGGGGTAGTCTTGACCTCTTTGGCTGGAGCAGCTATATTCTACTTCACATTTCTGATCGCAGTTGACGAAGTCAGAAAGGACATAAAGCGCAAAAGACATGGCAGGAGGAAGTGAGGAGCCCATCATCATCGGGCTGGCAATAGCAGTAGTAATTGGAATAGGGATTGTCTGTCTCATGGACGCTCTCAAAAATAAACTCAAGTGATATGTGCGGAATAAGTATAGCAAGAAGGGCTAACGTCATTGACAAAATACAGCATCGAGGCATCGAGTCCGCCCAGATTGCCGAAGGAGGATGGTTCCTCGGTCATGTTCGTTTGCCCATTCAGACTGAACCAGGCGATGGCCTGGCTCAGCCTATAGAGTTAGCCGGAAACAATGGGTGGCTTCTTTACGTTGGGGAGATCTACAACTATCCTACGAGGTATTCCAGCGACGTCGAGTATCTTCGCGACCTGTTTGGATCCTCGTGTCTCGAAGACATCATCTATGAAGCCAACAACTGGGATGGCATGTGGGCAATATGCTGGTACCGGAAGGGTCAAATTATTGCTTTCACCGACCCTCTCGGAAAGAAGCAACTCTACTACAACCAATTCGGGGAGATCTGCTCGGAGATAACCCCGTTGGTGTCGGACTTCAAGGACTTCGACCGGTACTACCAGTCGGAAGTGTTCAAATGGGGTTATAACTGGGATGACCGGACTCCATGGAACAACGTCAAGCGTATTATGCCGAATACTGTCTATTCCTTCGATGACATGAAGGTGAAGCCCACGATCATACGCAATAACTACTATAAGTGGGGGGTCGGAGAACGGAGTCATTTCGCAAAATCCGAGTTCGCCGAAGTCCTCCGAGGTTTGGTGGAGAGGTCCGTAAAGCGTCGGGCAATGTATTCTAAAGTCCCGGTCGGAGCTTTGGTTTCTGGAGGACTGGATTCATCCATAATTGCCTCTATTCTTCATCAAATGGGTCTGGGGGTTAATCTCTATATGGTGGAGAATAATGAATCAAAATTTGGCATGCTATTGTCCGAATTTTTGGGGGTTTCTATCACCTCTCTTGGCCCCATCCCAGATGATAATTGTCTGGAGAGGTGTCTCCGATATAACGAAACCCCCATCGACTTGGGCTCCATGATCCCCCAGTTCCGACTCATGGAGAAGGTCAAGGAGAAGGTCATCCTGACCGGGGATGGAGCTGACGAACTATTCGGAGGCTATCGCCGAGTTGATGACTATGACTCCCAGCTCTCAGACGTGTTCCAAGAGCTTCCGTTCTACCACATGCCTCGGCTTGACCGGGCTTCCATGAGGAGCACAGTTGAACTCCGGTCACCATTCCTGGGACATGACGTTGTCAGGTTCGCTCTCCGTTTGCCCCGGGAGGACAGAACTCACAAGCGCATTCTCAAAGATGCTTTCAGCGACGTCCTGCCCCGAGAGATTCTCGACCGACCCAAAGAGCCTCTCAAGTGCCAAAGTATACGGCAGGACCCGATGGCGTACCGCAAGAAGTGTCACGAAATATTCTACAACTTATGGCAATAGCTATTGGATATTACCGGGTATGGTTTAAAGAAGATGACTCCAATACGGAGGCTCAATGGTTCAAAATGACGCTCCGTAAGGGGTCTGTTAGACCCTCCATACGTTCCATAAATCGGGAAGAGGCTTTGTGGTGGATCAAGTCCCGAAACATGAAGGACGTTACGCCCGGCAATCCTGCGGGCAAGATATTTGAATCGGATGGTCAACCGTTCAAGAAGGCATTCCAGGAGCTGCCTCTTCACACTCGGTATAATTTCATAGAAGGAGCATCACTCTCATCAGGCACAACACACCGAGCTCGTCTCGAAAAATATTTTAAAAAATGAAAATCGTAAAAGTAAGAAATGTCAAGACCCCGACCAGAGGAACGGGTCTGTCCGCCGGGCTGGACTTCTACATCCCGGAAGACTTCGAAGCCAAACAGATCTGGCCGGGCGAAAGCATCAACATTCCGTCGGGTATTCGAGCTCGAATACCCCGGTGGTGTGCCCTCATCATGTTCAATAAGAGCGGGATTGCCACCAAGCACCAGCTCCAGGTCGGAGCCTGCGTGGTTGACGAAGACTACCAAGGAGAAATCCATCTGCACGTCATGAACGTCGGCAAGGATCCCGTCATCCTCAAGCCGGGGATGAAGCTGGTTCAAGGTTTGGTGATGCCTATAGTCTATGTCGGGGTGGAAGTTCTCGAGTCGGAAGCCGAGCTTTTCTCGCAACCGACTGAAAGAGGAGTGAGGGGCTTCGGGTCCACTGGGGAATAGGACCCCCGGCCCCAAAAGTTGGTCAAACCATTGTTCCATTGTTTATTGGCAAAAATCTCGACAGCCCCTCCCCCAAAATCCGGGGGACCCCTATTGTTTATTGTTTATTGTTCCAATGGAAAGAATCCCAAATCATTGATAATCAATCACTTAAATTAAAACAGCAGTAAACAATGAGAAACAATAATAAACAATCATTGTTTCTCGATAATCGATTGAATATCAATGGTTTAGGCCCTTGTAAACAATGTAAACAATAATTTAGGAGGAAAACCTGAATAGGAAATATGAGGAAAATTATGACCAATTTAGGAAATGAAAAATCACAAAATAGAGTGCACAGAAACATTGTTTACATTGTTTCTCGGGAGGAGAATTGGGGACCTAATCAATTGAATATCAATCACTTAGGTGAGAAACAATAAGAAATTTTATTGTTTACTACTGGTCAAATATTGTTTATTATGGAAAAAACTGAGAAGTTGGGGCTACCCCCAACGGGGAAACTTGGAGTGTTCCGGCGATGGCTGGGGATCTACTCAAAAGAGGAGCGGGAGGTCCTGGACTACGCCCGCAAATTGAAAAAGACCACCATGCGAATAGCACGTGGACAGCAGAGTCTGCTGTCCCGTCCGGAATGGATGCGGCACGAGGACTGGGTTGAGGTCCGCAAACTACAAAACAAATTAGAAAGGAGGCGTAGAAAATGATTGCAATTTACCTGTTGGCCATTATCGGCCTGTTCGCGATTTTCGGGGGGATCCGCCAATGGTGGGTCGGCCCCAAACGGAAGTTGAACAGATCCATCAAACAGATGGAGAGAGCGGAGAGACGGATTCAAAAGTTCAAAAAGAAGTCGTAGGCGAGTAGAACTGACAGAGTCAGTAGAACTGACAGAGTCAGTAGAACTGGTGCCAAATTGGTCCAGGAAAATTGGTCCAGTAGAACTGGTGCCAAATTGGGCCTTCTCTTGACCTACAAATACTGGACGGCACTCGCGCATACGAAATTAAAAATTTTCAAGAATGAAAGCAAAACACTTTAAGCAGCTCGGGAAGAACTGGGCTTTGTACTCGGAAGTCAATACCAAGTACTGTAATTGGACCCCTTCCATCGCCACGGTCCACGAAGGCATGATTTGGCCGAATGGCATTTCGGTCAAGTTCCTGTGGTTCGGCGTGACCCTCATTCGCGTAAGCGAATAAATTAAAGATCCCCGGGGCCAAACGCTCCGGGGATTGTTGTGCAGAAATAAATTTTTAATTTGTATAAGGTTTGATTATATTTGAGGCATGGCACGAAGCACATATAAAATGAGTCCGCTCGCCTATATGGAGGAGGGACGGAGAAGGCGAGACGCCGGGGAATTTGTAAAGCCCACCGATGCGGAGGAGCTTTATTTTGCATTCATCGAGTATTGCAAATTCATGCAGGATAACTATTTCTCCCAGGCTCACAAGAATAAGAATGGCGAAGACTGTAGCGTCTACATTTCCCGCCCGATGACCATCGAATCATTTAGGCTGTTCGCTGGCATCAATCCTGTTGAGTATGAGGAGCTCACGGGAGACCCGGTAGCAGCTGCAATTGGTGGCACCATCGAGGACGCCATCAATTCCCAGCAGATTGAGGGAGCACTGGTTGGCAAGTACGCTGCCAGCCTCATCCAGGTGCTTCAAGGACGCAAGACCAATGTCAACCTGACGGGAGGCATCACTCTCGAACAGATAACCGGAATGGAGGTAAAATAAAATGGGACGCCGGCTTCAATTTGACACCAAAGGCAACGAGAAGCAGAAGGAAGTGGCTCGGTTATGGCTTGATGACTCGGTCACTGACATTCTGTATGCTGGCACGAAAGGTGCTGGCAAATCCTACCTCGGGTGTTCTTTGATAGCCGGCGATGCCCTCACCTACCCGGAGACATTTTATTTTATTGCGCGTAAGACGGCTGCCGACCTGGTCCGGTACACAATCCCCTCCATCTACGAGGTATTTGCCCACTGGGGCATCACGGAGAACTACTACCACTTTAATGGCCAATACAATTTCTTCGAGTTGTACAACAAAAGCCGCATCTACCTGATCGACGCCAAGTACAACCCCAGTGACCCCATGTACGAGAGGTTCGGCTCCATGCAGATGACTCGGGGATGGATTGAGGAGGGTGGCGAGTTTATCCGCGAGGCGAAGACCAACCTCCAGGCTTCCATCGGTCGTTGGAAGAACGACGTCTACAAGTTGGCCCCCAAACTCCTCATCACCTGCAACCCGTCCAACAATTTCCTCTATACGGACTACTACAAGCCATGGAAGGAGAACAAGCTGCCTCCTTGGCGTCGGTTCGTCAAAGCTCTGCCCCAGGACAACAAGACTCTCCCAGACACGTACATTGAGGGGCTTCTCCGCAACCTGACCCAGTCGCAGATCGAGCGACTGGTCTTTGGCAACTGGGAGTATGACGACGACCCGAATTGGCTGGTCGACTATGACGCAGTGTGCGACATGTTCAGCAATGAGTTCGTACTCCCGACGGGCAATCGGTTCATTAGCACTGACCTTGCCGGGAAAGGACGAGACAGTTGGGTGGTTGGAACCTGGGACGGCATGGTCTGTCGGATCCCCATTGCCAAAGGCTTCTCGGAAGGCAAGGAGATGGAGGAGAAGATCGCCAAATTGGCCACCGGTCTGAAAGTCCCCCGGTCCAGCATCGTCTCAGACGCTGACGGACTTGGGTTCTACTTGGAGAGCTACCTGAAAGGCATCCGGGAGTTTCACGGAGGACAATCAGCAATTGACTCCAAGACGTACAACAACATCAAGTCGGAGTGCGCATTCAAGCTGGCTGAGCTCATCAACAAGCGCCAGATCCACATCATCTGCTCTCCCGAAGTTCAGGAGAAGATCAAGCAGGAGATGACTGTCCTCAAGTCCAAGAACACGAACTCCGCTGAGCAGAAGCGAGAGCTCATCTCCAAGGACACCATGAAGCAGCTACTCGGCAGATCTCCGGACTTCCTGGACATGCTCATCATGCGAATGATATTTGAGATCAAGCCGAAGGCGACTGGCATGAAGTCCGCCAAAATAATAATCCCCACAAAACGATGATACTGAACATCATAACCCTCATCCGCGACATGGTCAAGATGGTCAATCCTCTGGCCGTCTTTGAGTGTGACCAGGCTCGGATGCTGAATGTCAAAGTAGACACGATGGAGAGGTTTGTTACAGACTCTGACGGCAATCGGACATCGTCCGACTTCGTCTATGTTGAGGAACCCACCACTGGCTACTACGATACCCCGTACCGGGGCTACCCAACTCAGCGTACCATAATGCAGGTCTACTTCTGCAAGTTTGAGCCGATGGCCAATGATGCCTACAAAGGCGATACGAAGTTCAGCAAGAATTCACCCACCATCGGACGACTGGAGTTGAAGAGCCAAATCGAGGAGCAGATGATTCGGCCATTCCTCTACTTGCTCAAGACCTCTCAGCTGGTCAAGCAATACCCGGAAATCATGAACACTGTCCGGGTGCTGTACCCGTCTGCCAGATTCGATGCCAATGAGGTAAGCGTTGGGCTGGAGTTCACCTTCAAACAGGACTGGTGCATTGAACTGTACAAGGACAAGATCTGGCACCCCCTCCTCGAAGTGGTAAAGCCCGGATTTGACTTGGCGGGGCACACTCTATTCTTTGACCGACAGGACTTGCCCATGCCGGTCTATCCCCCGGACTGTCTCCAAGCTCTGATCAGTCCAGAGGGTCTCCCGTTATTGGCATACGTCATCTCGCAAACAGAGAATTTTGTTGCCCAAGGCCTTATTGGTGAAACTGGCGACACTGTTGTGGACTATCCATGGACAAAAGAGGACGGGTGGAAGAAGTCGAGTGTGACGTATCCTGACCTTAGCCACGGGACTGAGTACGTAGTCGGTATAATAATGGAGGGCCAGGACATTCCAGAACCATACTGGAGTCTCAAACACTGCTACATAAAATGATACAGCGAATCGACATACAAGGCGGTCAGATGACGTTCGGCCAACGCATAGAGCTTGGTCGGATCATCACTGAAAAGGAGTTGACTGACATCGACAAGATGAAGGAAGGAATGCAATGTCTTGGGGTCAAATGGAATCTGAGGAACACCTCAGAAATTGTCGAGTACTGGTACGAGGTTCTCATGGGCATTAAGTACTGGATTGAACGAGAACAGACGGAGCTCAAGTACGAGCCCAGTGCTGAGGAAAAGGCAGCCGGCATTGCCCAATTCTCCATGGTGGTTGGCGAGATGGCTACCATCACTGCACTGGCCAAGGACTACTCGAAGGACCCGGATGAGATTCTGGAGTGGAAATACGGAAAGGTATACAACCTCCTTTTCACCAACTTGCAGAGTCACCTCTTCCGGGAGCGATTGAACAAGGAACTGGAGCGTAAGGCTCAGCAGAAAGCCAATGCTCGCAAACCCCGAAACAAATGGCGGTAGGACTGGAACAGATATTGGCTGAGGGTCTCACCCAGATGAGGGACGAGATCATCCGGGCATCACAGGACGCCGGGCAGGAAGCTTCGGGCAGAACCTATGCTCAGATAACAGTTCAGACGGGTCGAGAAGGTGAAACAGTTTGGGGGACGATAGAAGCCCCGAACTACTTCTACACTCTCATCCGGGGACGAGGCCCTGGCAAGATCCCCGCCAATTTGGGGCAGATCATCATGGAGTGGGCAAAGCTCAAAGGCATCACCTTCTCGGACCCAAAGGATCTGGTCCGATTTGGAAATGCTACTGCATGGAAGATAAAGCGAGAGGGCTCAGAGCTTTACCGCAATCACATTTACGTTGACTTGGTAGACACTCCCGCTGATAACTTCGAGGAGTATCTGGCTCAGCATTTGGACAAGACAATGGAGGTCCTCATTGAAGAGGCATTCACACCCGACAACAATATGGACCACGGATATATAATATAACGCGATATGGCAATTACAAATCAACCGGCTGAGGCTTCTTTATACTCAGCATATTCGCAAATACCCGTTGAGACCGACAACTTAACATCCGGGCTTGAGATCAAGACTCAGAACTTCGATGAGGCCAACATGATCTCGCTTAACATCATTGACAACGAGCAAACCGAGGTGTTTGACAACAGTAGCGGCACGAGTCAAAACTGGTTCAGAGAGTTCGTAATACCCCGAAGAATGGTAGCCGGGGAATGGTATGCTTTTCGTGTTGGTTTTGGCACAGTGAACAAAGCAACATCATTGACGGTCGCACTATATCAAGGAAATGCAGAAGGACACGGGGTAGTTAAAGTTGCTACGACCGATCTCATGATTGGCTCTTCTATGACATGGAGGGTCCGAATTCCGGATACTGAAAATGTGAGACATCCCAATACAGTACTGATCATCTATGCCGGGAAAGAAGGAGCAACAGCTGGAGTGAGGGTCACACTGAACAACATGTCTTTGGCTTACGGCCAAAACTTTATCGCCTACAGTCCCAGTCCAGTTAAAGCAGCGAACTCACTAACTGAAAGCATCGACATCTACAGAGACTCGGGATTCGAGACTACGAAGAAATACGACCTCAGTTTCTTGGCTAAAGCTGGATTCCGGGATCTTAACAGGACATACCCGTATGTTAACTTGCGCATAGGTTTTGGCATTGACTACAACCTCATATCAGCATACGCATACAGAGGCATCGGCGAACAAAACTTCAATGTCCGGTATGCCTCCCGGGGAGTTGGTCCCCGAGGCTACAGCGTTGACTTCTCCGAAAGGCCCGTAGGATTTGTGTTGACGGACCGGGTTCCTGACGGGGACGGACAACTATATGTTAAGAAGTATTTTGGATACCCTAACTTCCTAACCCTGTTTGCTAAGGGGTCGATATCAGTAAACATGCAATCAGCCATGGAAGTGAATGTTATGTATACGGGGACTACAGTTTTCGAGACAATGGAGATATCCCCCCGAGTCAACATTCCGTTTGTCCTTGAGTTCGATGAAGAATCGACAGATGGTGCTGACTACGTTATTGTCAGAAATCGCAATTTGCCCTTGAACTCCGACAAATGGCATATACGTTACGTCGATACAGAGGTACCTTGCAACCCATTCTACATTCGCTGGATAAACCAGAAAGGCGGATGGGACACTTACATGTTTGAGCAACACAAGAAGTATACGCAGGAGGTTGACCGGGGAGGCCAATACGTATTAGCGAATTCCAGAGACCCCTATGCCTCACAGACGAGAGGCGAGTTAGCTCCGGAGTTTAAGAACATAGTTCAAGCCGGAGCAGAACAGCTTGATGAGAACGACTTCAACTTGCTCAAAGGAATTGCTCTCTCGCCTTTGGTCCAGGTTTACAACTATCAAATTGGAGTATGGCAACGAGTCCTAGTAAATGACACGGACTTAACTTGGGACACCAAGACTCCCCGGAACACTGTTAGCTACGAGTTCCAGCTTATTGACGAACAAACTCAGTGGTAATATGAACTACGAACTACTCATGAAAGGCATTGACGGCGAGGTCTGGTCACTGGACCTCCCGCTTGATGCTCCTGCGATGAATTACCAGATCAACAATCTGGCGGAGCTGAAAGACCGGAATGCCTCATACTCCCAGCGGATCAGCCTTCCCAGGACGACCCATAACGAGCAAGCATTCCAATTCAGTTTTGTAGTTGGCTCAGGTTCGTATGTGCCATACATGAAGTTTCCTTGCCAGCTATTCTATGAGGGAGCACTCATATCCCCGGCGGGAGCAGTGCTGAACATCGTAGACGTGTCTGATGAGTCAATAGGAATCCAGATCATTGGAGCGACCGCTGACTTGTTTGACACCCTCAACAACACTGACGCGAAGGATCCCGGGACTGGCATGTTTCTCCTCAAGTGGTACACGGACACAATGGGACAGGCCGAGCGATACCTCTCCGGCCCCGAGGAATCTAAAGTCCTGTACTTTTGGCTATATGCAACTCTCCAGAAGAACCCGAACGTCCCCCCGATCTCCATGGAGGCAATCCGACAAGTCCGGGAGTTGGACAAGTTCTATCCCCATCTTAACTGGTATGACCTCGTAACGTGGATCTTCGATCGAGCAGGCTACAGACTCGAGACTGACGTGGATTCAGTTGACCGGAGTGAAATGTTTTTGCCTTGCACCTACCCCGTTTTGGCAGACAACCCCAATGCTCCGAAAGCATCCGGAACTGGCTGGATCCAGGATCCCCCGATTGGTACTACGGTCGGAGTGATATGGCAAGGTTACCCCGGAGTAACCCTCAAGGACCCGGTCGCCGGACGTTTGTTGATGGGTACAGTAGCAGGAACATTCAACTGGATGACTTTGTGGGACACGACCATCACGTTCAGTTTCTCATGGTCCAATATTTCTGCCATCCGGAATGGTTCTGTGGCAGTCCAAGTTACCCATTACAAGAACGACGGGACCAGTGCTATAGTGTTGACCAGATCCTGGTTGTCTGGATCTTCCGGCAGCGCTTCGGTCGACATCCCGATGGAGGCAGGAGAGCACATCCTGGTGTCCGGATCTCTCGCCACAGTCAATCCCTCTGTCAATCAGTATGACATGAGGTTCCCGGTCAGCATTACTGCTCCTCCCGTTCCGGAAACTTCGCCGGGGGATAAGCCCCAGCCCGGGCTAACCTATGACCTCCTGGCCTCGACTGGGTTCAAGAGCTTGGGAGACATAGTCAAAGCTTTCTTCCAGCTGTTCGGGCTGACCATCGACGTGAATCCCGCCACCAAAGTAGCAAGAGCATACTCGGTTCAGGAGTTCTACAACAGACGAAGCTCGTCCGGGAAGAATTGGTCTGACAAGCTGATAAAAGGTAAGGACACAAAACTTACCTTCCAGTTGTCCAGCTATGCCCAGTCCAACGAGATAAAGCTGGAGGACAACAAAGATAACAACGTTACTGACTCGTACAAGTTCAGCATCCCGGACGTCAACCTCCAGCCCACCAAACTCCTGTTCCAAATTGGGTTCTTGGCAGGACTCAACCAAACTCTCTATGACGAGGACAGTACGAGCAAGACCCACACACTTGCTAACTACCCAATTTGGACCATCAATAGAGGTCGGATGGAGAACGGAGAAATGACCGAGACGACTTGGGAGTACAATGCTCTCAGTAAGCCGATGGTCGTCCACATCAATAAGTCTGACTATATGTGGCCCCAGGTAAGTGTAGGCTACACTCTTACCCGAGTACGACTATACACGGCATATTTCAAAAATTTGAATTACTACGTTCCGAAGTACTACGACAAGCTCATCAACAATATACTCAAAAGACCGAAGATCCTACAGACCCAAATTCTTTTGGACTCGCTCGACATCCAAAGCCTGGACCTGTTCAACCCGATATGGCTGGAAGAGCATGGGTTCTGGTTCTACGTCTCAAAGATAAACAACTTCCAAGCTGGGAAGATAACCAAAGTGGACCTAATACGAATGTGATATGGCCGAAGAACAGAAAAGTACAATCTACAATGTCCGGGTAACAGCTGAGGATGCCCTCAAGACGTTAGCCGAATTGAAACTCCGGTCCCAGGAGCTGAGGGATCAACAGAAGGCTCTGGGCAAAGTGACCGAGGAGAATGCCCAAGAATACTACGCACTTGACAACCAGATCAAGGCAATCAACAGCGAGGCTAATAAGTACCAGAAGCAAATCCAGAATAACATTAAGCTCCAGAACCAACAGGAGGCCAGTCTGAACAAGCTCAGAACTCAGTTGGCTTTGGACAATGCCGAGTTTGCAGAGTTGGGCAATTCGATGCAGGACGCAGCTCGTAAAGCCGAGCTCGGAAAGCGTATTGCAGAGACCACTGAGGAGCTCAAAGCTCAGGAGGAGGCACTCGGGGACTATCGCCGGTCAGTTGGTAACTACGAGAAGGCAACGGATAACCTGAAACAGGAGCTCAACGACTTGACAGACACTCTGATCCGGATGGCTCAAGCCGGGGATACGAGTTCAGCATCCTTCAAGGAGATGGTCAAGCGAGCTGGTGAGCTCAAGGCGGCAGAGGACACGGTCAATACAGCCATCGACCAGACTGGACGAGGAATTGACACACTGGTCGCTGTCACGGATGCAACTTCGGCAATCACTTCCGTCTACGGTTTATGGACCACAGCCACTCAGGTACTGGGGAGCGAGAACGAGGAGCTCAATGCTACCATGACGAAGATGATAACCATCATCACGGCTCTCTCCTCCTTGTCTTCTCTCCAAGCAGCTCTCTCCAAGACCGAAGCCACGTATCGTGCTGCATCCAACTTGGTTCAGCTGGTTGGCATCAACCAGACTCTCGCCGAGACAAAAGCTATAGCTGCTAAGAATGCCGTTCAGGGAGCTGGCAATATACTCACCAAAGCAGCAGCAGCTGCCACATGGCTTTGGAACGCGGCTTTAGCTGCCAATCCTGTTGTGTTGGTGGCAGCGGCAGTGGGCGGATTGGTAGCTGGAGTGGTTGCTCTTACGAACGCATTTAACAGTAATACGGAAGCTCAGGAGAGAGCAACACGGGCAATGGAGGCATACAACCGAGCTGCCGAAGCCTCCACATACGTACTGGATCAGATCGAGACTAAACGAAATACTCTGTCCAAAGCCGAGGAGATCCGGGGCAAGAGAGAAATAGAAAATCTCAAAGCCAATCATGCCACGTCGGAACAGATCGCCGAAGCTCAGCTTAAAACAGCCAACAAGCTCCGCGAGATTGAAATGAATGCAGCTCGTCAAAGACAGATGGCTGCAATGGATGAGTTCGACTCCTTGAAGAAGGTGATTGCAGCCAAGGAGGAAGAGCTCAACACGTGGTCCGGAAGCTTGGACAAATACAAGGAAGCCAAAAAGGAACTCGATGACCTGAAAGGTCGATACCAGGAACTGTTCCGGACAATCGAGAATGAAGGAGCCGCAGTTGCTAACTTGGTTCTTGAGACTGCAATAGCCAACCGGGAGGCTCAGCAGGCCATTGCCGATAAGGCTCTGGAGGTTGCTTTGAAGAACTCGGAAGCCATGCAGAAGATCCGGGAAGACGATCTCAGGTTCCAAACAACATTCCAGTCTACGAGCATCGCCATACGGATGGAGTATGAGCGGAAGCTCTACAAGGCAGCTCAGGATGGAGCCCGGGAGCGTCTCGCTCTCCAGAAAGCTCACGGCAAAATTACTAATAAGGAGTATCAGACGGCTCTGAATGCCATGGCTCGGTCTGACAAGCAGTTCTACGAGAACCAAGCCAAACAGCTTAATGACTACCTTGCCGGGGTGAGAGCCAACATTCTGGCTGTAGCTTCCGGAGGCACAGTCGATATGCAGATTGCCCAGGTGACTCAGAAGTACCAGGATGCCATGAAGGAGCTGGCCAACATTCAGCCTCCCCAATTCGTGAGGGGTATGAGCGAGGAGGAATACCAGAAGGAGTATGCAGCTTACGAGCAGTTCTTGGTCAACAGAGCCGAGCTCGAGAAACAGATCCAGCAAAACCTCCAGGACGAAATCAAAAAGATCCGGGATGACGCTACCAAACAGCAACTTGATAGGTTCAATCAAGCTCTCGATGAGCAGTATGCTGAGGACCTCTCAAAGGCAGCGGACAACGAGAGGAAGAAGTTGGAACTGGAGAACGAGATGCTCCAGAAGCAAATCGAAGCCAGGAAAGCTGCGGGGGAGAAAACTTATGAGCAGGAGGCCCAGCTCCGAGCCAACAATCTTCGTCTCCAGCAAATGGACCTCGACAAGGAGCTCGCTCAAGCCGAGTTAAATCACAAGTCCAAGTATGAGATCCGAAAAAGGTATCTGGAGGCCGAGTTGGCAGCAGCTCAAGGAAACGAGGACGCCATTGCTCAGATCCAACTCGAGATGGCCGAGAACGAGGAGTCTTTATGGGAGGAGCGAATCGAGAAGCTCCAGGAGTATGCCGGAATAGCATCTAGCTTCGCCACTGCTTTCAACGATTTGGCCAGTGCTCTCGGGGAGCGTCGGGCTCAGGAGGTAGAAGAACAATACAGCCGGGAGGAGCAGGCATTGGCAAACATGTACGCTAATGGCCAAATCACGGAGGCCCAGTACAACGAGAAGAAAATCAAGATGGAGAAGCAGAAAGAGAAAGAACTTGCCAAAATCGAACGGGAACAAGCTATCCGGGAGAGGGCAATGGGCTCCTTCGAGATTGGCATTAATACTGCCATCTCCATCATGGCATCGGCTAAAATGGGATTCCCTTTAGCTATCCCGTTCATTGCAGCAGCTGCGGCTTTGGGAGCAGTTCAGATGGCAGCTCTTTGGGCAGCTCCTCTGCCGAAAGCCGCAAGAGGTAAATACATTGAGGGACCCAGTCATGCCGCTGGAGGAGTGCACATTGAGGCGGAAGGAGGCGAAACCATCATTAATAAGAAGTCGAGCCGTATGTTCCTTCCTCTCCTGTCAGCCATAAACGAACTCGGTGGCGGAGTACCGTTCACTAAAGTTGGATCGGACGGGGGATATGCTCTCCGGTCATTTGCTGAGACATCAGAGCCCATGAACCGGCTTGACATGGAGAGGGCAATCCAGAAAGCATTTGGCCAGGTGAGAGTGATTGCTACAATCGAAGATATTCGGAGGGAAGATGCTAACTACGTGCAGATTCAGGACCGGGCTAATTTTTAAATAATCCAGCACAAATAGTATTTCAATATCTATTAGGAATAATTATATTTGTATCGAAATAGTTTGGCACATGATATTCATCAACTTAAAAGGCGCAATTGACTCCGAAGAGAATCGGGTTATGGTGGAGCTCTGGGGCGGTACCTCAGAGATCTGTTCCGTGGAGACCTTCCGCCGGGTACTTGATGAACACCCCGACGAACAGGAGGTGTGCATCAACATCGACTGTGACGGTGGCTCGGTTGAGGAGGGCTTCAAGATTTACGACCTTCTTCGCATGAGCGGGAGGACTATATACACAAATATTGTCGGGGGATGCCACTCGATGGCAGTGTGCATCCTGTTGGCAGCTCCGGCAGAGAACCGGTCGGCAAACAGGAATTGCCGGGCACTCATCCACCGGGTATACATGCCTGTCGGGGATTGGCTCACTTCCGACGATGCTCGCAGCATTGCCGAGGAGCTTGCTCTGGAGGAGGAGGCTATTCTCGACGTGTACGTCGAGAGGACAGGTCAGGACCGGGAACGGCTCCGCAATGTCATGCATGAGGAGCGCATCCATGATGCCAAATCACTTCTTGACTTGGGATTCATTTCCAAAATCAATTCATACAACACAAACCAAATTTTTAATGCTATGGCAAAAAACGAAAAAAGCGCTTATGAAAAATTCATGAGCAAAGTCAAGGCATTCCGGAATGGCAAGAAAGGCTCTCCCGCCAACTTCGACTATCTGGATGCTGAGGGTCAGGTCGTTCTCCAGACCGTAGGTGAAGAGGACAATCTGGCCGAAGGTGTAGAGGCAACTCTCGCCAATGGCGAGACGTCGGGCACTGTCGTTCTGGAAGACGGTCGGGTGGTTACTGTCGAGGACAACATCGTCACCAGCATCGAGATGGAGGACACCGAGTCTCTCGAGGACCGCGTTGCAGCACTGGAGGCGATGCTCGACGAGGCAACGAACCTCATCGAGGAGCAGGAGAACGAACTCCGCAACCTCCGTGGTAGCAACTACCGCCCGAAGAACCGCAAGACGGTTCTGCCAGGAGGCAAGAAGCCCGAACCCTCGGCAGCTGACCTCAAGAACGAAGCTCGCGAAAAGCTCCAGAAGGTCAACGCTGCAAAAAAGATCCTCAAGTAGTCAAACTCAAAAGCTTTAAGAACTATGGCAGTTAAAAACGGCGGATTCCTCGACATGGATAAGTTCACTTTTTGTGGACGGGTCATTCAGGCAATCTCGGAGATGATTATGGAGGACACCATTCAGGGTCCTGACATCAACTCCATTCACACAGTCTTCCCCGACATCGTCACTAACACCGAGGTGGGTTACATCGGTGAGGGTGGCATGGTCGGCGTTGTCAACACCGGGTGTAACCCGACTCCTCAGCCGTGGAACATCAACACCCGCAAGCTGAAATGGGAACCCGGCATCTGGGAGATCCTCCTGTCCCAGTGTTACACTGACCTTCAGCAGTCGGCAACTATCTACTCTCTCCGCACCGGCGTCGACATTCCGGACTTCACGGACACGGACTACATGAACATCGTCATCGAGGTTCTGGAGCGCTCCATCATGGACTTCTGGTACCGCCTGTTCTGGTTCAACGACAAGGACGCCAAGAATGTTACCAATAGTGGTATCATTACGGACGGTCTCGACCTGAAATTCTTCACCATCATCAACGGTTTCTGGAAACAGATTACCACGCAGGTTACAGCCAATCCGTCCCAGCGCGGAGCAACAATTACGGAAAATGCCGGGGCATCTTACGCAGCTCAGAAGCTTACTCCGGCCAAGGCAAAGGAATATATCCAGTCGGTCGTGTTCAGTGCCCCGCTTCTGCTCCGTCAGCAGTCTGACAAATTTATCCTCGTTACCCAGTCTGTCTACGATGCCTATCAGCAGTCTCTTATGGACGCTTGCTGCCTCGAGTCGGCTCGCTTAGCTCTGCTGAATGGCATGGAGGCTCTCAGCTTCAATGGCATCCCTGTCATCGCAATGCCCATCTGGGACAAGATCATCGCTACGTCGGAAGACACTGGCACGAAGCTCAACAATCCCCATCGAATTCTCTTCACCTCGAAGAGCGTGCTCGGCATAGGTGTTGATGCAATCGACAGCTTCGAGAAGATGCGGATCTGGTACGAGTACAAAGACCGCGTAGTCTACGTAGAACTCATGGGTCGGGCGGATGCCAAGCTCACTAACCCGGATCTGTTCTCGGTAGGTATCTAATCCTCAAAAATCTAAGAAAATGGCAGGACTTGATTGTTCTAAAATCAAAACAGGATTCATCAACCAGGTGTGTGGTAAGCCGGCAATCGCCGGCACCACCGCCAGGGTGATTCTCCTCAGCTACTCGGACGTCGACAAATCGAAGTCTGTTGTAACTGACAACGTTATCTCTTCGCTCATCCTCAAGGCCGGCGCCACTGGTTACGAGGTCGACTCGCTGCCCAACGCAACAGTTGGCTCGGACACCATCAATGCTGGCACGTATCTCAAGACCCACCAGCACAACGTGGTCGTCCGAATCTTCAAAAAGTCGGAAGCAGCCAAGAAGTTCGTTAACGGTCTGACCAATGCCCGCGTCATCGCTATCGTCGAGAACAACGACACCGGAGACAACGGGGACACCAAGTACGAGGTGTATGGCTGGGACTCGGGTCTGGAGCTCACAGAAATCACTGTCACTACCGAAATGACCGACGGCGTCGCTTACCAGGTAACTCTGGCCAACGGTACCATCGCTCAGGAAGGTTCGCTCCCGATGAGCCTCTTCAACACGGACGAGAAGACCACCGACCTCATGGTTGACGGTCTCCTGGCTGGCGGAACGGAGTGTACTGTACCGGCTATCCTGCGTTTCTATCCCGCGGAAGGTCAGGCTAAAATTGGTAACGACGTGCCACTCACTCTGCAGAGGTCCTCGTGTACCAGCGTCGCCGGAACGGTTACCATGCCTCCTGCGCCAACTTCCACCAAGCCGGCAGAGGCATTCCCCGGGTGCGGTCTTCCTTCAAATTACGTATTCCTGAACGACGCTGGCCAAGCAGCTGCAAATCCTCCCGTTCTTCAGTACACTAAGGGCTTGGTTGGAACTGCAACAACTTGGGGAGCAAGTATCACTGACACAGACATCCATAAGAACTATGTCAACGGGAAATACGTAATCATTCTCACCACATACGCCGGAGTACCTAAATAGTAACGGCTATGGCTGACATGCTCGAAAGACTGAGAGCTTACCAATCCAAGTATGGGTCCCTGAGAGGCGAAGCCTATCGGGCCCATACATTGGAATTGGAAAAGAATCCCGCTCTCCATCGAGAAGTAGATGAACTTTCTCGGTACTTTTTGAATAAGTCAGTTTCCCGATGCGGCTTCTGCCTGATCGAAGCCGACTTAGCATTAAG
>ERZ772821.706-NODE-706-length-23712-cov-4.244537_pt1 | contig 23712 bp, 18 predicted proteins | sample MGYA00580859_ERZ772821 | MGnify/ENA primary metagenome ERZ772821 (study PRJEB29015, sample SAMEA2737674) | human gut metagenome | biome: human gut; feature: human-associated habitat; material: faeces | place: China | collected 2012 ...
ACCACGAGCGAAGGACCCGCCCGGCGGCCCGCCCGGCGCAGGCCTAGTCGACCGCGGCGCCCCCGTAGAACTCGTCGAAGGTCGGGTGGCGCCATGCGCGCATCTCGTGCGAGACCATGATCGTGCCGTACTTGGAGTCGCAGCCCTCCCTGTAGACGCGCTGCCAGTCTCCGTGCTCGCGGCATTCGGCGAGCTGGCGTACGGCGTCGTTGCGGTAGAAGCGGTAGTCCTCCTTGATGCGCCGCCACTCGGCTGCGGGGATCATCTTGCTGGCCATCGGTGGCCTCCTTCCCGGCGCGGGCCCGGGGGCCCGCGCCATGTCGGTTCCTGCTACTTGCGCGGCTTGATGCGTGCCGTCGGGCCGTGGACGTAGTTGTTGGAGTTCCAGCTGAAGTCGCCGTCGTGGTCCATCCAGGCGACGTAGGGCAGGTCCGGGTAGGTGACCTCGGTCTTGCCGTCATCGACCTCCACCCACACCGAGATCTTGTTGAACTCGGGCTGGCCGAAGCCCACCACGGGGTAGGCCTTCCAGTCGTCGTAGTGCGAGAACATCCAGACCTCGTCGCCGACCTTGAGCTCGCCGACGGGCACCTCGACGGAGTCCAGGAACTCGCCGAGCCGCTCGCCCTCGGGCATCGAGCGGTCGAAGTCGCGCAGCATCTGGTCGAAGTCGTACTCCCGCTGCTCGGAGAAGCCCTCGTAGAGGCCCACGCGGTCGACGATCTTCCAGCCGTCGATGACGTAGATGCCGTTGTCGCCGGGGTCCATGCGCTCGTCGGTGGTGTACGGCCCGATGCCGACGCAGTTGGTGCCGCCGAAGAAGTTGCCGAGCACCTGGCACATGCGGGCCCACCCGTACTCGTCCTTGGCAGGGTCGCGGTAGCCCTTGAGCTCGCAGTAGCGCAGCAGCGGCTCGATCGTGTCCCTCCCGCCGTTCCAGTGGACGTAGAGCCCCACCTTGCGCTCCGGCGTGGTGATGACTGCCCTGTTTCCCATGATGATGACCTCCTCGTGTTTTTCGGCCCGCCCCTTGCGGGCCCGTTGCCGCGTGATGCGCCGAGGTTCTCACGGCGCGCAAGGAGGAAAGCGGAAACCCGGAGGGCCCGAGTTTCCGGATACAACTATGGATGGCGGCCGGAAAGTTTTCCGCGCCTTGCGCGTCGCGGGGTCCTCGGCGAGCATCCGCGTCCCGGGTCGCACGGGCGGGACGCCGGGGAGGTCCATCGAAACGGGAAACGGAGGCAGGCGCATGCGCGGGTGGGCTATCATCGCTGTAGTTGGAAAAGATGGCGGAAAGGGGCTGCCATGGCGTCGGGAAGCGCGCAGAAGCTCAAGGTGCTGCACGTGATGGACATACTGAGGACGGAGACCGACCCGGAGCACGGGCTCACCATGCCGCAGCTGATCGAGCGGCTGGCGGCCAGGGGCGTCGACGCAGAGCGCAAGGGCATCTACCGCGACATCGAGACGCTGCGCGAGTTCGGCATGGACATCCGGCAGCTAAAGCGCCAGCCGGTCCAGTACGCGCTCGCCGAGCGGGACTTCGAGCTCTCGCAGCTCACGCTGCTCGTCGACGCGGTGCAGTCGAGCAGGTTCCTCTCAGACGGGGCGTCCAAGGCGCTCGTAAAGTCGGTGCGGCAGTTGGCATCGGCCGAGGAGAGGAAGGCGCTCAACAAGCAGGTGCACGTGCACGGGCGCCCCAAGAGGCAGGACCAGTCGGATTTCGTGGCAGTCGACCTGCTGCAGGACGCCATGGCCCGCAGGAGCAAGGTGTCGTTCCGCTACTACAAGTACGGCGCCGGCAAGGAGCGGGTGGCGCGCAGGGGCGGAGCAGCCCATGTCGTCACGCCGGTGAACCTGACCTACTCGGATGGCAATTACTACCTGGTCGCCTACAGCGCAGCCGACGGCGAGATCCGCAACTACCGCGTGGACCGCATGGAGCAGATCGCGGTGACCGGCGAGCCCGTCGACCGTAACGAGGCAATCGCCTGCTACGATCCCGACGAGGCGGCGAGGACCGCCTTCGGCATGTACGACGGCGAACGCGTTGTTATGACGCTGAAGGTGGATGCCGACCTGATGAACGTGGTCGTGGACCGCTTCGGTCGCGACGTGGACGCTGTGCCCTCCGATGACGGCGAGACCGCGACGGTGACCGTCCCCGTGCGAGAGAGCCCGGTCCTCTATGGTTGGCTTGCAGCACTTGGCGATGGTGCTGAGATCCTGCATCCAAAAACGCTGCGAGATGGCTACGCCGACAAGCTCAGAGGAATTCTGATGAAATACGAGATCGGACTAGGGCGTTAAAGCCGAGAAGCATGCGGTTAAGCGCGCCTCGCTACTTGGCTTAAACCCGGAAGGGAAAGATCGGTTTTACCTCCGAGAACGGAAACAAGAGCCGCTGCTACGAGGCCGAGAGCGATGGACGACGCATAGATGATGCGAGCGCGAAAACGCTTGCCGTCAGCGTCAATCGCGCGCATCGTTTGAACAAGTCCCACCGATTGCCCAATGAGCGTCTCGCGCTGCTCGAATGTGAGCACCTCGCTTTCGAGCTCGTGTTGGATGGAATCTATGACCGAAGCGCAGGCCTCGAGGCAAAGGCGCGTGTCGGCATCGCTGCCGGCAACGCATTCTGAGACAATTTCCGTATAGTGGCCGACGATCTCGGTTATTGCTGCAGAGAGGTCCGGGAACTGCTCGAGGGCCTTCTTGGCGACATCGGGGTCTATATCGGGAAGCGCAGACACGAAGCTTGCAAGCTTGTCTTTGGACATATGACGAAACGAGGGAATGCCGAGCATCTTCAGCAGATCCTTCTCGTCGATTCGCCGCTTAATCATCATAAGGGGATAACGCCTCCTTAAGATGAGCGGTATATCCGGCCACAGCCGCTTCGTAATCCTCGACAAGACTTGCGAACGAGCGCTTCGAGGCGGGGTGCCTCGCCCACGAACCGCCTCTCGCCCAGAGCTCGCCGAGCGGGCGCGTAATCTGAATTTGAGAGCCGAATCCGCAGAGCCATCTGTAAAACGTAGGGGACAGCTGCACAGATACGAGCAAATAGCCATATTCGATGCCGTTCTCGCCAATTGCGACGTTTTCGAACTTGCATCCATGGCCGAATCTGGCAAGCACGTTGTTCGATGCTAGTGCGCTTACCTTGAGGAACAGGTACCGCTCAACGCCGTCGCCGAACATGTCGAAGGTCTGGGCGATTCTACGCGGAACGCTACGTTTGAGGGCTTCGATAGCCTTGTTGCTCTCGGCAGTCTCGTCGAGGATCCTCGGATTCCTGATCCTGTCCAGCCTCCTGCTGAAATGCTTTCTGGGGAGCTCTGTATTCGGAGCCTCGGGCCATGTTTCGAGGTAGTAGTTGCCATTGCTGAATATGAGCGCGATTGGCGTCTCGCGAAACTCATGGCCACCGCCAGGCGCATCGAGGAGGTGTTCCTTGCCGTCTAGACCATAGTAGCAGTACCCAAAACCCATCTTCTTCCCGCGCTCAATTGACAGCGTAGCTACGTCTGCTGCCTCGTACACATCGGGCTCCGTTGGGCGAGGACGCTCGTCGACGTAAACCTCACCGACGATCCTATCCTGCTGGTACACAGAAACGAGCCCTTCCAGAGCCTCGCAGAGATGACGGCACTCGTCTAGGGTGATGAACTTGCACGTACGGACAATATTGATGAGCAGCCTCGCCTGTGCATCGGTGAGGAAGGCCTTAGTGCACTTGAACCCGCCGGACTTGCCGCGAGGCGGGCGCTCGATCTCGACAGCAGGTGCCCCGTTTTCCGCCAGAGCCTTGATATCGGCGAGGACAGAGGGCTCCGAAGGCCGCCTGCACGACTCGTTACGGGCAGCGAGTATGTCGCGGATCTCGGTGGCGGTCAAGCCGTGGTTCGCATCGGTGAACTCCATGAGGATACCCAGGACGCCAAGCAGACGAGAGCGCGCGTCGTCTTGCAGTCCAAGAGAGCCGGGAAGCATTCCGGCCATTTCTTCTGTAGTCATCAGTTCGTCCATCGCAAAACCTCCTGGTGCCCATTATGAGGGGCAGCACGTTTCGAGTTCATTCAGAGCTTTAATAATGACAAAACAATATTTTAGTCATATTGCCCATTGGGCTATGGGCGGGAATGTGCCGTGGTGAAATAATACGAATGGCTGGAAACGAGGTGCGACTGCGTAACTCCAGTTCGTCTGCGACCGGCTAAGTTGTAAAATTAAAAGATAAAAAACTGCTTATAGATCACAAACTCACATCGTAAAAGATTGGAGACTGAGATGGCCGGTTTCGACGTTACAAAGTTCGCTTCTTCCAAGGCTAAGCCTCTTCCCATCATCCTGATGCTCGATGAGAGCAACAGCATGTCGGGCGAAAAGATAGAAAGGCTCAATGAGGCTGTCCGCAAGATGCTGAACTCCTTCAAGAAGGAAGAAACCCAGGCTTCGGAGTTTCTCGTCTCCATTATCGGCTTCGGCGGTGATTATCAAGATGGGATGGATGGGCAATCCGCAAAGGTCCACAACCAGCCCACCGCCGCTGCCGACATTCAGTTCACCGGCGTTTCGGCTTACGGTTGGACCCCGCTAGGTGAAGCTCTCAAGCTTGCAAAGGGTTTGATCGAAGACAAGGAGAAGACGCCGTCGCGCGCCTATCGCCCCCTGGTTATCCTGGTCACTGACGGCATGCCCACGGACGACTGGAAGGGTCCCTTCTTTGATTTCGTGGAAAACGGACGCTCAGCAAAATGCGATCGCATGGCGCTCGGCGTTGGCGGGAACACCGATATGGACATGCTGAGCAAATTCGTTGCGGGAACAGGCCATCAGGTGTTCACTACAGATCAAGCTGACGGTATCGTCAAGTTCTTCAACTTCGTCACGATGTCCGTGGTTACGAGGACTCGCTCCCAGAATCCGAATCTAGTGCCTGCGGACCGCGAGGTCAAACCTCTTCCCGCCCCCGGTTCGGAAACGGAAGATTCCGCCGATGCCGAGGTTGTGTCAGCGGAATATGAGGTGGTGACGGAAGCAGAACCCGCACTCGAGCCTGAGCCCGAATCAAAGCCCATCAATCTCGATGATGAAGATGACTTCTGGTTCTAATGGCCAAGGTTTACGTCATATGTGATATGTCAGGCAGCATGGTGGAGGATGGCCGGCGCTTCGTTGTCCGAAACCTTGTGAGAACCGTTGATCAATACTTTCGCCTTCAGGATCCGACTCCTGAAATGTTCGTCGTTCATTGGTCTTCGGATGTCGACGTAGTGAAGTGGGATCTGGGACAAGACTTTCCGGACAACATGCTTGCGTGCTGCGGAGAAACATCTGGAGAGGCGCTCGTTGATAAGCTATCGGGAATCGCCGACGGCTATTTCATGCTCATCACCGACGGGTATTGGACGCACGAAACCCGGAAAAAGATCGCGGCATGGAACCGCAGCCTGCCAGATGGACATTTCAGGATGCTCATGGTCGGAGTCGATGCAAATCCTAAGCTAAGAGGCCCGAGCGTCTTCTTCGGAGAGGACGTGCTGGCCGCTCTGGATAACTGGGTACGGTGATTGAGATGCAGAGATGGCTGAGCTTCGGTGCGAGCGAGATAGGGCCTGCACACATCGCATCAGGGAAGCCCAATCAGGATTCCTGGGCGGCATTTCATCACTTCGGGTGTGATGTCCTAGTCGTTGCTGACGGCGTCGGATCAAGGGACCATTCGGAGTTTGGGAGCGCCGGCGCGTGCCGCGCCGTCGACCAGGCGGTATCGAACCGCGTGTTCCTTGGATTACCTTTGGACCTGAATGACGAAGGCTGTAAAACTGCGTTCCTTGATGAAATCCGGAACACATGGATAGACTCGATTAAGCCAATAGACGCAAACGATGCGTCAACCACCTGCCTGTTCGCTTTGCGCGACGGGTCAGGCATGTTATGGGTCGCCTTGCTCGGCGACGGTTGCGCTGCCGCCGTCATGAGGAATGGATCGGTTGAGCTTTTGCAGGACGGCAAAGAAGATAGCTTCTCGAACATGACCCAATCCCTTACGGAGAGCACGGAGGCATCCGACTGGAAAGTCGTGGGTGTGGACGAGAACAAGTGCAAAGCGGTCTTGCTGTGCACCGACGGAATAGCTGACGACCTCATTGATGTCGAGGGGTTCGCTAGCAGTTTGGTTGACGACTACTGCAACCTACCCGCAACAACGGCCGCCAGTGAAGTTATGTCAATGCTTCTGGACTGGCCAACGCCGAAGCACAGCGATGACAAGACGCTGGCGTGCCTCTTCGTGAGGGAATACGAAGATGAGTGAGAACGAAGGAAAGGTCATAGAAGGTTCCCGTGGCCCCATGGAATCTGACGAATCTCTGCTAAAGGTGTTTCAACAGGGATCGAAAGACAATGGGCATTGGGTCGTTGATCAATACGGCAATACGCTCGAAATTGTCGACGAAATCGCACGTGGTGGCCAAGGTGTAGTATTCAGAACGTCGGATGCAGACCTAGCAATCAAGCAGCCTCTCGGTCCGAACGGAAGACCCAACAGGAGCAAAAACCTGCAAGCGGTATTCGCGAGAATACGATGCCTCCCGTTACCAGAGAACCTTCCGATATCGCTTCCCGTATCCATCTTGAAGAGTGAACCCGGATACGTGATGACGCTTTTGAACGAGATGAGGCCTTTCGGCTCGTTCTTTGTAAACGGCGAGGACAGAGACCGGCTTAGCGAAGAACCTCTGCCGGATTGGCTTCAGGCGATGCCTTCGCGCAAAGAGGCCGAGGAGCTCTTGTTCTATGCGCAGTCGGGCTCTACCAAGCGCAGGCTGTATGCACTATACAAGTGCGCTGCAATACTGGCGAGGCTACATTACGCTGGCCTAGTATACGGAGACGTTTCGCCCAGCAATGCCTACATCGGCGAAGGCGAACCATGCGATGTGTGGCTGATTGACGCGGACAACCTCAGGCATGAGAGGATCAACGGCGGCCAATCGGTGTCAACCCCGCGCTACGGAGCTCCAGAAGTCGTGCGAAGCGAAGACGCCTCAAGGCCATATTCCGATATTTGGGCGTTCGCCGTGATGGCCTTCGAGATTCTTGCGCTCACGCACCCGTTTATCGGGCGAGCCGTTCTGGAACCAGATGACGATGGCGGCGGCTGGGATAGCGACGATTGGGATTCCGATCCGTCAGAAGGCAAGCCGGCCGACCTTGACGACCAAGCTTACATGGGCTTCCTTCCCTTCATAGACGACGAGCTCGACGATTCCAACGAAGGGATGTCCGGCCTGCCCAGAGAGCTCGTGCTCACTCCCTTGCTAAGGTGGCTCTACCAGGAGACTCTCGGCATCGGGCGAGAAAAATACTGGCGACGCTCCGCCATGTCCCTTTGGGCAATGGCGTTGGCCCAGGCACATGATCGCATGCTGGTGTGCCCCGATTGCGGCATGAGCTACTACATAGATCGAGAAGAGTGCCCTTATTGCGAGTGCGGCCGCCCGGCGCACTTCCTGGCAAAAACAGCCGAATGGACTATGGTGCTTCAGGTTGACGAGGCCTATGGCGAAATGCCCCTGCCCCATAGGCTTTTCAATGCCTTCTCTCTTGAGCACGGCGATGACATAGCGTACGAGGCTTCGATTGATTACAAGGAACGGCGTGTAAAGCCCGTAAGGGGCACGTCGAAGTTCCCCGAAGGAATCACGTTCACTTTCGTCGAAGGGAGCCGCTCATGAAATTCAGCGACATACCCGTCGAAACTGTGGAAGTGAGAATGCTTCGCACGTACCAGGACAAGAAGCTGAAAGATTGTCCCGTTCTCAAGATCGTTCAGAGTCCCGAAAACCCATCCACTGAGTACGAGATCTATACGGAAGACGACATCGTCATCGCGGAGCCCGTTGATAAACGAGAGGCGGCCGCCAAACTCGACAGGGAGCTCTCGGCGGATCCTTCGTATCTTGCGCAAATTACCGATATCGATTCCGTGGGAAGCTTCACGCTCGAAGTAGCCTTCTTCGCAAAGGAACCCCTCGAAATCGGCGAGCAGGATATTGGCGTCGACGAGTACATTGCAGAGCGTATGGGAGCAATCACGGGACGACAAAACTCTGGTGTTGATGACGCGCTTTGCAACAACCTCTTCGAAGAATTCTGCTATCAACGAGGCAACGACTGCTACTTTTTCGTTTTGGTGGGCTCCTCTGCGGAAGGGGAGTTCAACACTCCCGTAAAAGACCAAGAACAGCAGGAAGAAGGAATCGAAGAGCTCATTGACAGCCAGAAAGGGCTAGTGCCAAGCAAAGCCAACTCTTTTTGCGTGCTTTCGAACGACATCTCGTTCGTCGCAACTGAAAAGCCAGTGCCCTACGGTGGCTCAATTTACATAGCCACAAAGATGCACGAGAGGAAAGCCGAGCGAGATAAGGCCATCCGTCTTGCGCACGGAAAGCTAAGTTTCGTCAACTGGAGCAAGGCAGGAAAGGTCCAAGTCCTCGCGAGATACCAGCTCGAGAGCATTGTTCAAGAGAACTCAAGCTACCTCAGGACCTGGGATGACTTCGGCAACATCGAGGGCGAAATCCTTCTGAGAGATGCGAGGCAATTCGGGGTAATTTACTACAAGAACGCCGTCGAAAACCGCGACGGCACGACAACAGTATCGATTACGCAAGCAACAAGCACCGCGTACGGCGAGCTGGCGGCTGGAAGAGTCGAGGGATTGGAGCATCTTGATGAGGTGCCGTCCTACATCAGCGAACCCGACATGTCTTTCAAAGAATTCACTAGCCAAATTACCCAGGCCGAATGGAAGCCGACAGACTATTTCAAAGTCCTCAGATACGACGAGAGCGCACAGCAAATTACTCTAGATGTCGAGCATCTGCCCGCTTCCGGCAAGCTTGCCATGTCCCTACAAGGCGATATCACACAAATCAAACGAAGGAACTACGCTAGAGAGGCAATACTCCAAGGCCGATCCGCAAATCCGCAACTCGGCCTGCTGCTCGAAGAGAGAGGCGCGATTTCGACGCTGAGGCTTCCAAAGAAAGTCAAAGCGCTGAACGCGTATGTTAAGGGCAAGGTTTTCAAGAACGAACCCACATACAAGCAGGAAGAAGCCATCGCGGTCGCATTGAATACGCCGGACATCGCTCTTATCCAGGGCCCTCCAGGCACGGGGAAAACCACCGTTATCGCCGCCATAGTCGAAAGGCTTAACCAAGAGTCGACAAAAAGCGGCTCCGAGGCAAGAGGGCAGGTTCTCCTAACCGGGTTCCAGCATGATGCCGTCGAGAACATGATCGACAGAATATCGCTGAACTCGATACCTGTTCCTAAAATCGGCAAGAGGTCCGGGCAGGGAGACGACGACATCACCGCATTTGAAAGAAGCCTCGACAAATGGTGCGAAACCATTGTAAGTGCCATAAGGAGGAAGTATCCCGACCTGGAGAAGGCGGCTCAGAACCAGCGCATCGACCAGCTTATCGAGCAATACATCATGGCGCCCACGCAGGGGCTGGCCGCGACATTAACCCGCATGATCTCTGAGATGTCGCCCGCAGTCTTGGGCGAAGAGTGCATATCGGAGGCGAAGAGGCTCGCGAAGCGCCTGTCTGTCAGAACGGCCCTGTCCTCCACGGAGGGCGGGAAGTACTTGCGGGCCGCACGCCTCATCAGAACCAGTGAGGCAGCTTTTCTAGACGACGGTCCAGACCGGGCCGAAGACGCTCTCGACGTCTTGTACGACGTGCTCGATCCCGAAGAGCGCGGGATACTGCAAAACGCCGCAGACTGGCCAGTCTCAAAGGGCATGCCTCCCTTCATAGACGAAATAAAAGCCCTCAAACGGGCCCTCATGCTTCGCTTCACGGCTCCACCCACCTTCAGGGTAGAGAAGACCAATCAAGATGTTTTGAATCTCCTGTACAAGTACCGGCGCATGCAGGAACGGGCTGCAGACAGTATCGAGGACCGGCGCTTGGCCGCATTGGCGGAGTTTATCGCGGATCTACAAGGGAACGGCCCGGGAATCGTCGATGCGATCTCCGAGTACAGCTTTGCCTTCGCAGCCACATGCCAGCAGAGCGCCGGCAAAAAGATGCAGAGCCTCAAAGGCATCGGCGGCACAGACGATTCCGCCGGCCTCGAATACGACTACGTCATCGTCGACGAAGCCGCGCGCGTATCGCCGCGCGACCTGATGGTGCCCATGGCCCAGGGGAAGAGGATCATACTCGTGGGAGACCACAGGCAGCTTCCCCACATAATCGACGAGGAGGTTGCTCGACAGATGGAGCTGGACGGTGCCGACGTCAGCGAAACGGAATGGCTGAAAAAGTCTATGTTCGAATACCTCTTCACCGAGAGGTTGAAGGATCTCGAAAGTCAGGACGGAATCGTCCGCCGCGTTACCTTAGACAAGCAGTTCCGTATGCATCCCGTAATCGGCGACTTCATCAGTCGCAACTTCTACGAGCGCTTCAACCCTGAAGAGAGGATCTATCCCGGTTTATCGGCGTCGATCTTCGCGCACAATCTTCCAGGGACCGGGAACAGACCTGTCGCTTGGCTCGAGGTGCCGGCTTCGTTTGGGGCCCATTCCAGAAGGGGCACGAGTTGGATTAGGCAGGCCGAAATTGATGCGATTGCCGATCAGCTCATCGAATGGATGAATTGCGAGGAGGGCAAGTCTCTAACCTTCGGAGTAATCTCGTTCTACAAGGCACAAGCCGACTTAATACGCAAGTCGCTAAACAAGCTTGGAGCCGATGAGAGCCGCTTGAGGGTAGGAACGGTCGACGCATTCCAAGGCATGGAGTTCGATGTCGTGTTCCTTTCGATGGTCAGAACACTCCCGAAAAACTTCGACGGCGCGGTGAGCCGACAACATAATGAACCAGCCGTAGAAGCGGGCGATGCGGGAGACAAGTCTTTGTTTGGAAGCATCAAGCGAATTTTCGACAACGGCAGCGGGGCTCCGCGAGCTGACGGCGAGCCGAGCGCTGCGCTTCAAACTAGTTACCAGCCAGCAGGCGATCTAGGAGAGCAAAAGCAAGCACAGAAGCTGTTCGGCCACCTCTGCCTATACAATCGCCTCAACGTCGCGATGAGCCGGCAAAAGAGACTGCTCGTCGTAGCAGGCGACTCTTCGCTGCTGGGCATAGGGATTGCTGAGAAATACATACCCGGCCTGGTGGACTTCTACGATCTCTGCCGAAGGGAGGGGGTGATGATCTCATGCCGACAATAAAGCTTCTCGACTTCGAAGTTAAGCTAAATACAGCTGGTCAGATTACTAAACCGCGAAGAATCGCATGGCCGGTATTGGGATATCGCGTGACCCTGCCCGATTCTAGCGACGAGCCAGACGGCAGCCTAAACCCGTTCGAGAAAGTCGTCCTGAGACTCCTCGAAGCCGAAGGGCCCCTGACCGAGTCCAGGCTTTCCGCGGAGACCTGCATACCAGAGGATTTCATCAAGAGCGTCATCTTGAGGCTCATGGACAATGGGTACATCAATGACAGCAATGAGGTCATCAGGGGGGCGCATGGTAATCGAGCCCTTCGTGGCTACAAGCCCGCCATCGTCTTTCAAGAACAGGTCACGGGCAGACTCCTGCCTTTCGTGTACTACAACTCAAAACCGAAGATCAACAGGGTCGATCCAGCGAGCACTCGCATCTGGACCATGCGCAAGGGCAAGGGACGCTTCCCAGGAGTAACCGCGAACGACGTGGTCAAGGCGGTAAAAGAGCAGAAACGCCACGCCCGTGCCTATGGAGAGCGGGTGGCTCTGCCCGATGTAAGGTCCATCACGGTACATGAGACGTCGGAAGAGTACATGCTCGATTGCTCGATTTCGATGCGGGCGGAGGACGGCGAATTCCGCATCGCAAATCCTTTTGGCAAGGGGTACTCGCTCATTCTGGAGCAAGCCTTCATGGATGCGCTTGAAACCGACAGACCGCTGGAAAACTGGCTTAACAATTGGCGCGAAAGCGTCGCTCACGACGATGCTGATGCCGATCAAGAGTTGGAATCCGAGCCTTTCGACAATCCTCGGAACCGAAAGCTCTATCCGCGTCTCATCCCCTCTTTGCGCGCGAACAAGTTCGGGTCGAGATCTCTCGAAAGACTGTACTCGGCAGTGGAATGGGCACTCTTCTACGCGAACGAGCGCTCGTCGTCCGCACGACAAGCAGTCAGCCTGCTTCAATTGACCCCTGAAGCAGACACGTCCCGCCTCGTCGCCAAAGCAGCATCCGTGCTGGGCATCGATGCTCCCGAGAAGGGTTTTCTCCGCGTCTACGATGACAGCCTGGACAGTTATCTTGACGGGGTTCCGGAGATGCCCACTGCGCTTGCCATAGCGATTCTATCGGCAGAGTCCGAGAAGGGCCATCCCCTAGCTGTGTATGCGTCCGAGCATCCAGACGTCGCGAAAAGCCTTTACCAGATGAAGAAAGAACGGGACATTCGGTCGCACGGAAAGGGTCGTGGAACAGCTGCTGGACAAAGCGGACGAAATGAAGCGCTCATGAAAGAGCTCGTCAGTTCACTTATCCCCGAGATTGCCTTCGGTGAGACGCCGTCTGACTCGAAACAGAGATCGGAGACTGTGGCCGACGTCAGATTCGAAGCGAGAACGAGCCTCATCCAGTATTTCGGGTACTCGTCGTTCAACAAAGGGCTGAGTGAGATTTCCCAAGAAAGGCTGGTCGATGCAGAACTCTTCTGGTCTGCTTTTTCTGAGGGTGAAGACGCGCTGCCATTTATCGGCGACATTTATGCTGTTTTACAGAACGAACTTTCGCGCAGGACCGAACCAGCAAGCATACGCGCTGCGAGCGACGAGGCGCTTTCAAAAGCGATAACTGAAAAAGCCGAGCGCTACGGGATAGCGCCGCTTCCTTCTTCCTTGAGTACCGTTCGTCCGACGAACATACGCAAGGCCCTGCAGGGGCTTGACGAGACAACGTTGGGCGCGGTCGCAATAGCCTTCATGCTAACGTCCGAGGAAGAGGACGTGACCGATATCCTCACGCGACAAGGGTCTTTCTTCTATGACGTTGGAGAAATTGCCGCAGACCGTAAGCACCTAAACGAGATTAGGGAACTAGACAGAGACGAGATCGACCGATATCGGGATAAGGCATACAGGACCATCGAAACTCTTATGGGTTAGCGGACGGAGGAAAAATGGGCGAAGAATCGAAGGTGAATGCGGAAGCTATCGAAGAAGCTAGCATCTCAGATCCGGATACAGGCACGGACATCGCTGCCGACCCGAAAGCGGCCGATACTGCGACCGACGAGAGGGATGAATACATCAGCTTGTTGGAAGCCGAACTGGAAGAGAAACTCGAAGAGGCCGAAAAGGTCCGAGCCGATTACGAGCAGAAGCGCTCGGAGCTCGACGAGAAAGAGCGCGAACTGCGTGAGGCAGAAGAAAGGGCACGGGGCGAGCTTGCGGAGCAGAGATCTGCTCTAGAAAAGGAGCTCTTCGAGAAACGACGCGCTGCAGACGAAGAGATCGACAGCCTAAAAGCCAGTGCGATTTCGAAAACGGACAAGCGGATTGCCGAGATGCGAGCCAGCAGGCTAGCTGAAGTCGAAGAAGCTGCCGAGGCCGAACGCAATCGGGCTATGGCGGCTATAACCCAAGAACGCGAGTCATGGGGCGAGGAGAAGTCCCGCAAGGAGTCGCAGCTCGCACAGGAGCGCGAAGAGCTCGAGAAATTGCGTGGCGTGTTGAGCTCCCAGATGAGCGAGGTAGCCAGGAGAACGGCTGAGCTCCAGGAAAGGGAGAGCGCGCTTGAGGCGCAAGAGGCTAGAACCCGTGAAAGGGCCAGAAGGCGCAGCGAGAACCTCGATGCCGAGGTTGAAGACCGCATGGCAGAATATCGAGCGACCTCCGAGGCGGAAAAGGCGGCGATGGCCGAAGAGAATGAGAATCTGAGGCGTAGCCTAAGAACTCAGAAAGACCTTTTGGCCGCTTATCAGGAGCTGGAGATACGCCTCGGCGGCGATTCGCCCGAGAGAGTCCTCCAGGAAATGAACAGCAAGACAATAGAGATCCGCCAGCTCAGGGAGGAGTTGGCTGCACGTCCAACCGAGGAACTCAAGAGCCGTTACGAGGCGCTCGAGCGCGAGAGGCAGTCAAAGGATGCTCGTATTGAGGAGCTGGAGCGCCAGGTGCGCGAAAGCGAAGGCTCGACCAGCCTGGTGAATGACCTGAAGCGCAAGCTGCAGGAAGCACTGGCTCAAAGCGAAGCGAGCGAACGGCTTGCAACGATTTACGAGACCTCCGCAAAGCAGGCTACCGCACAACTCGAGAAGGTCCAGGCGGACTTCGACCGACTGTACGGGACGCCAGCCGGAGAAGACGAGCGCCGCGAAGAGATCGAGATGCCCTATATCTCGAGATCGAAAGCCTCGCGTCCTGCTACGGACCCCGATATGGACGAAATCGAGTGGCTTGACGGCATTTACGACGCATGCGAGGATTACGGCCTCCATTTCAACAGGCGCTTGCTGTACGCCTTCCACACTGCCTTGAAAACAGCCGAGTGGGCACCCCTCACCGTATTGGCGGGCGTGTCCGGTACCGGCAAGTCGGAACTCCCGCGCCTTTATGCGCATTTCGGAGGCTTTTACTTCGCCCCGGTGTCTGTCCAGCCCAACTGGGATAGCCAGGAATCGATGCTTGGATTCTTCAACTCGATTGATAATCGTTTCGATGCTCAACCGATACTCAATTTCTTGGCGCAGACTCAGAAGAAATGGGAGGCCCAGGAAGACGGCTACCCTGGACTTGCGGAATCCATGAGCCTTGTTCTCCTCGATGAAATGAACCTTGCCCATCCTGAGTTGTATTTCGCTGAATTCCTCAGCAAGCTAGAGTTGCGCCGCGGTACAAGGCTCGATGCAATTCCCATGCTCGATGTGAAGATCGGCTCCGGCATGCGCCCATATAAGCTTCCGCTTGACCGTAATGTGCTTTGGGTCGGAACGATGAACCAGGACGAGACCACGAAGTCCCTATCAGATAAGGTGCTCGACCGTTCAATTGTCTTGAACTTCCCACGTCCCACAGAGCTAAAGCGCCGGAAAGTGCTCAAGCCGTTGACCGACAAGAACAGGGGCGCAATACTCAGCCGGAAGACCTGGGGGCAGTGGTGGCAAAACAAATCGACGTTCACCGATGCCGAAATAGCTCCCTACAAGAAGTTCATAGAAGACATGAACATGGCTCTCGGTGTCGCGGGTCGGGCAATCGGACACCGAGTATGGCAATCTGTCGAGTTCTACATGTCAAACCACCCGCGCGTCTTGGCGGCAGGCGAAGACAGGAGCGCCAAAGAAGAGGCGATGCACATCGCTTTCGAGGACCAGCTCGTACAGAAGGTAATGCCGAAGCTCCGCGGCATAGATACGCGAGGCAAGAGCAAGACCGACTGCCTTGACAGGATCAGAGATCAAATCATGACAGGCACAGACGGCGAGGGTTTCGACCTCGTTGAAGACTTCGACCTGTCATGCGAGCTCGGCTACGGTCAGTTCATCTGGCAATCGGCAAACTACCTCAAGAATGACGAGGAAGAGCCTAGTTCGATAGAAGAGGCTTCCGACGCAGAAGATGAGATCTCGGACGCGGTAGAAGAATAGACTCATATGAACCTGGAAGAACTCTACAAATCGTTTTCAACCGATGCGGAAGTCCGCGAGCTGCTTATGCAGTCGCACTGGTTCGCGTCGTTTGCCGAGTTCGATCCGAAAACCGGAGACACGCTGCCGATGCCGCTCAACGAGATGTTGAGAAGGATATCAAACAAGGAGCAGTCCCCCTCAATAAAGGACCGTCTTTGGCTTCTCTCAGAGCATAGTCGAGAGTCAGCCATAAGACTGATGAGAGGACTAAGCGAAGAGCCACGGCGAGAATCCGCATACCTTCCAATCAGGGATGTAAGGGAACTCGACACCGCAAGCTTCATAGCACTGTCCCGCCGCCCAGGCAGGAACATAAGAGAAAAGCTCGCCGATAAGCCGTACATGCAAGCGGTAAGGCATTTCCAATCTATCGATGTCCCCGAAAATAGGTTGCTGAAGTCATATTTGACCCAACTTGCGGAGGCTTTAGAGCTTAGAAAGAAATACTTAAAGGACGAGACGGTTGACGATTACCTCCAGACCATTTACCGCTGGCTCTATAGCGATGCCGCCCAGGAAATCGCTCGATGGGAGAACCTTGCGCCTAACAATGCCCTGCTTTCGCATAGAGACTACAGAAGGATTTGGAATTCGTGGCGCCTGTTGCAATCGCTGAGTGAGGACGTCGAGCGAGACCTGCAATACATTCAAGAAAGGCGTACAACTAGGGCACGTTGGGAGAAGCTCGGGAAGCAGTATGCGAGCAGGCAGACTGCTTTCGCAGACATGCCGGTCCTGATAGATTACAATTCGTTTTCCATCAATCCATGGGATGACAACTTGCCAACAACCAGATTGGGAGGGCCGCCGAAGAGGGCAAAATGGTTCGAGACGAGAGAACCTGCATGCGTCGATATTACCCAGCCCCAACCAGTTTTCGCGACGCCAAGCATGCGGGGGGTTCTTCATGATAGCTTCTTCTGGCAGCGTTGGAAGAACGATGAAACCTTCGTCGATATCGAACTGTTCGAATCGGATGCTGGCTACGCGCACCCAGATGCAATAACTGTCACAGACAGCGACATGTTCTTCTTCAGGGGGGAGCGGCCGGAGATACTCAGCCAGGCATCGAGGTCTTTCGCTCAGCGCTTGAAGAAGCACTTCCGCAACGGGCGTTTGATATGGCTGATGCCAGACAGCTTAAGCGAGTTCGATCTCGACCTTGTCAGGCGGAACCTAAACGCAGCTTTCTCAAACGCAGAGCCCTTACCGTGCTCCGTAGCCGCGGTCTTTAAGCATATTGGATACGAGCAGATTACTCATGACGGTTATAGGGTCGGTGTTATAGAAAGAATCAATGGAAAAGCATACGAAACGGAGATGATTGCGCGTTTCAACAGCGACTTGCTGGAAGAACTGCCGGAAACCCGTGGTTTCGTCTGGGAAAAAGGTGCCTCTGAGCTGATTAGCTCAGAGGTCGAGATTGAAACCGTCCACGGAAGGATGCCATTGCTCCTGCGTGACGGCAATTGGACGCTCGACTGCAATCCGTATGGGGTGTCGCACGCTACGGACCAGGATCTCGTTATGGCGCTGGACGACTACGATTGTGCCATATGGCTCAACGGTCGTCCCGTCGAGGGCGGAATAAAGCTGTACGAGCTACAGAGGCGAGTGCCTGGCATCATGCTTTGGCGCAATCATATCCCCGAGCTGATGACCAAGGTGGTAATGGACGGTTATCTGCAGCCGTTCTACTTCGTCGGCGAAGGAATCACCGTTCAGCCCGTCCGCGGCAAACCCGTCTCCATACCGGTGCCGCAGGAATTCACGTTGCCGATGGGACAGCCAAGCTACGAGCTGCGGCTTTGGCAGGGGTCGAAGGAGGATGCGCTCAAATACGAGGCGAAGCTTGTTTCACGAGACTTTCCGTACGATAGGGATGTCAAGTGTAGATGCAAGATGACCTACACATACGGCGCGGACGAACCGTATCATCTGGTATTCGTACCCATAGACAAAAGTCTCAAGGCAATCAGCGTGCTATGGCAGCTCAAGACGGAAGATGAATGCATTAATGTTGATGGGCCCGTTTACCCTGAGCCGATTTCATGGCACGATCTGCAACATCAATTCAATCCGAACTCGGGAAAAGAGTCGGATTTCTTGGAGTGGTGCGAATCGGCGCTTTCGAAGCTCACCAACGATTTGAATATGGACAAGGGAGAGCCGCTCCAAGGCGTTACCTATGTGAGCTGGAAAAAGAACCAATACGGCAAGTTTTTCATCTGGGCACGGACCGAAGACGGCGAAGAATACTACATTCACGAAAACGCGCTCTCGCGCTCAGCGAACCGAAGTTCCATTGCCGAGGGGGATACGGTCTATTTCTACACAAGCGTTCACAGGGGAAAAGTCAGAGCAGAATACGTATCGAAGTCAGCTGGCGAAACTCGCCGTGCACTCACTTCGGGCATCTGCAAGCTGATACACAAACAGCTCTACATCACTTTCATAAACATCTGGGCAGATGGCAGGTCCGTGAACGATCCAAGTTGCCCCAATGATTTCGCGCAAAAAATCGAACAATACTCCAAACAGCTTTACAGACATATGAGAGTGACTGAGTCGTATCCCATCCGGCAGGAAATCAGGTTCCTGTTGTGTTGCATGGGCAAAGACGCTCCACCTGAGTTCGGGCAATCACTTGCTAACGAACTGAGGTCGTCGGTCTCGGATGAAAAAGCCATCGGATTTGCAATCGGCGACATGTCAATGGAGTGGCAGCTTTCGATTATGCAAAAATTACTTCGCGAGGGCACGCCTCAAGCGCTACGTGCGATAGCCCATGCGGCATGGCGTAGTGAATCAGTGGTTGACTCAATCCCATATGAGACGATTGATCAGATTTCAAAAGAGTTGGTCGGCGTTCTCGAGAGTAGCCTCGATGATCTGAAGGGATCGTATGGAGATAGAGAGATCGAGTGCCTAAGAGATGTCACGAAGTATCTCGAGCTGCTGTTTGCGTTGCTCAGAACTCGAAACAGCGATAACGAGTCAATCCGGTTGCTTCTGCAGCCTTACCAGACTGTCGTAAAGGACATCTGCGCGATTATCGACTCTATGATCGAACTTAGCGTTGCGAGGAAATTGCAATACAAATCACGAGTTGTGCTGGATGTGTCGTCGAGACCGCCCGATGACCTCACGCCAGACTTGCTCTATGCCCTGCGCATTTACCTTTCAGGAGATTCAACTGCAAATATGATCCGAATTACGGGAATCATCGATGACGAATGACGAAGTGGCAATATGATTAGAATCGTTGATCGAACGGACGAAAAGCTTAACGCTGTGACGCATGCGGGTTTCTTCCATGGAGACGAAGTGCTCGCAACTGCAGTGTTGGAGCGCGCCCTAGGGGAGGTATATCTTGCCCGAGTAAATAGCGTGCCAGAATCGCTGCGGCCAGAAGTGATTGTTTACGACATCGGCCATGGACGTTACGACCATCATCAGAGCGGCGGAAATGGGATTCGTGATAACGGCGTACCGTATTCATCCGTTGGCCTGATTTGGAGAGATTTCGGCATGAAAGCCCTTGGGGAGAGCGATGCGGCCGAAGTGGCGTGGGATTATATAGATCGCCTACTCATACAAGGGGTAGACGAGGTCGACAACGGCTTGTTCATTAGCAACGAGCAGTCTGCAAGACAGCTGACATTCCCTAAAACAATCTCTCTCTTTAACCCTCATGCGGAAAGCGGGTTGTCTTTTGACAAGGCCTTTCTCGAAGCCGTCTCTTATGCGGGTATAGTGTTGGATAAGGCGATAGCAAAGTATCTATCGCTTGCCGTTGCTCAGCCAAAAGTTGACCGGGCAATAACTGAAGCGGAGATGCACGTCGCCGTGCTCGAGGAAAGACTTCCCTGGCAAGAGCTCATCCTTGACAGCGCCAATCCCAAAGCTGATGAGGTCTATTTCGTCGTGATGCCAAGCGAGCGGGAAGGCTACATCTGGCAGGCTGTACCAGACTACCTCGGTAGTTACGGGTTGAGAAAGCAGGTTCCGGCTTCCTGGAGGGGGCTAAGCGGAGATGACCTCAGAAGAGCGACGGGAGTCGAAACCGCTTTCTTTTGCCATCGGTCGGGATTCGCAGGTGTTGCCGAAACGCAAGATGACGCAATAAGAATGGCACGGATTGCCGCTCTGTCCTAGAGACGAGCTGTGTGCTCGATTGTCATAGCGTGCTCATTCCGAGCGGTGAGGCCATTACGAGAATATGAGATAGGTAACGCCATCTGCTTGGCGGAAAGAAAACTTATTCCCGTGCTTTTCGCTTAGGCCTCTACAGAATGGAACGTTAGGATTAAGCCCCAAGCTCTTCTTGCTTAACTGCTTCTTCTCGACCTGATTGCACCAGAGGTTGAATTCGTCGAAATTTACCTCGCGAGCTCCATCGGCAAACTTTAGAAGAAGCATTTGGAGCTCAACGATACTGCTTACAGTACCGGTCTCGCTTCCTTCGCTTGCTCTATACACCGTCGTTGCGCCAGCTCTTGGCTGTCGTTCCTTCGCCTGCCCATAAGCACTGGCCCATTTACCCTGATCGAGCGCAACGGCCGTCTTAATGCATGAGAGAGCGTCGATGATGTCGCCCTTGAGCTCTTTGATAGACAAGGCTGAGTCGGGGGCTTTCCCAAGATACTTGCAGGCGAACACGTACCCCAAACCCTCCTGCGCGGTGTCAACATGCATGATTTTATTTCGGGTTCCGTGCAGGTACTTGTACCAGGCAATTATCGTATGCAGTTGATCAAGCTTTTCTTGAGCGAATGAGAAATAGTCGTTATAGTCTTCGCCGTAATCAGGGTTTCTGAAGAAATACAAGCCACTGCGCCCACGTGCGCCATCTCCAATCTGGCATTTGAGTCCGATATCGCTCGCCAGCTCCATTTTCCTTGATTCGTCGAGACTGTTGAAATGCTGTGTGGGTATAAAAAACCCCAAATCGAGCAGGCATCCAGAGATTCTTTCACGATAGACGCATAGCGCTTGTTGAATCATCTGATGATTGACGCACCAGATGATTGAGTTGATGATTAGTCGGCTATCATCTTCCGTTTCGGGAATGAACTTCTTTTGCATTGTTGGTATAAGGCTATGCAGTAGAAGCTCTCCCCGAACGATTGTGTTATCGAGCCTCGCCTGTTCGAGACCGCGCCTAATCTGCTCCGGCGAAGCTTCATCCACGTTTACAGGGATGTTTGCGCGCCGAATCTCATCGAGGGCTTCAGAAAGAGACATCTCGCAAGTCCATCCATTTGGATCATCGATAGCCTCGAGGGCTGTCGATATAAGGCGATAGTTTCGACTCTTTACGCTAAGGGTGTTGTCAACATCGCGCATTGCCGCCTGCACGGCCTTGGTCTTTACGTCTATGTCAATGACCTGACATAGTGCGAGCGCGTTAGAGAAGTCCTCCATCTTTTCACATAGCGTAAGTGTTTCGTTTGAAATGAACTTCCTGGTCTTGAAAAAAGAGCATAGCTGGTCAGCGCGGCCGTATCTCGTGAACGAATCGATTGAGTTAATCAGGTCTATTAGATCGAAAGTCGTGTTCTGCCTAACAATCGCCTTATCGTCGAAACTCGCATACACGATACTTCCGGTAGTGTTACTCGAAGATTGCATCTTGAGCAGCTGGATTGCCAATGCTTGAAGGATAACGGCATCCCGCCGGCCGCCCGTGATGTCGATGCAGACTTCGTACTGCCCGTCGAGATATTCGTTCAGCGATGGGATGCTGTCAGCTGGCCGAGATGGGTTGTACGGCAATGGGTTAAACGCGGGTGTCGTTATGCCGGACTCCTTGCAGAACTCTGCGATTCTGCCAATGAAAAACTCTTCGACGGAGATGCTATCTTCGTCGAAGCCTTTAAAGGCGGCCAGGTGCTTTACCATCGATGCTGGCATAGATTTCTCGAAGCATTTGTTCGAGCAGAGATATATGACTTCGTTGATGTCGTGGCCATTATCGTGTGCTTCCCGCATTAGGCTCTTTACGGGCGCCTCGTTCGCCTGAATACCCGCAAATGCCAGATTCTGGGAAGCGGAGAAGTACTGCTCCTCCTTTGGCAGCACATAAGCTCCAGCTTCGTTCTTTGCTGGGAATATTCGATTAAGGACACATAGAACGACATTTGCTTTCATTTTTTTGGCTCCGAATAGAACAACGAATTCCTTCAGCTAAAAGCTTTCACCACAATATCTAGTATAAAGCCACACGACAGCTTTACCTTACACGGAGACCGAGTCTGTGGATGCCGAAGCAAAAGTCATCGCTACTGGTAATCGAATGCATGCGGGTCCGGTGATCAAAAGCCTCCTGACGCTACAAGAGCAGCCAGGAGGCCTAGGCGCGACTAGATGCCGAGTAGGTCAAGCACGCTCACGTCGGGTCTAACGGCCGAAATCGCCGCCTCCAGCGACGCGCCGTCTGCCATGCGCTGCACGATCGCCGCCCTGTCGGCATCGCTGAGCGTGGGTTTGGCAGGCTCTTCCGGCTTCTCCACCGCCTCGGCTAAGATGCCTCCTATCGTGTTCGCGGCGACACGGTCGTTCTGGGCGATGAAGTGCGCGTAGATATCCATGGTGAGGCTCGCCGACGAGTGCCCCAGCCTCTGCTGCACCGTCTTGATGTCCGCGCCGGACCCGATGAGCAGCGTGGCCTGCGTGTGCCTGAGCTCGTGGAGGTTGTAGCCGATGTACGCGCCCTTGCGCCAACGTTTCCTGCCGGTCGAGTCCGTGTAGCGCACCGACGGCCCGAACTCGCCGAGCCCGTGGTTCGCGAAGTACTGCCTGCGTCAGCGGTTGAACGTGTTGGGATCCATGAACTTGAAGAGCCTGTTGGTGCACACAGGCGTCTTCTCGTCCTGCTAACGTCAGGGTTAGACTTCCTCCCAGGCCTCGTCGAGCTGATTGACGCTCATCTCGACGATGCTGCGCACAGCGGCGAGCTCCGATGACTTGACGCCCTCGCCGGAGGTGTCGGCCTTCTCCTCGAGCATGGCGAGTATCGATGCTGCTCCTTCGAGCCGCTCCGAGCTCTGTACGATGGCGGTGACCACCTCGCGGGGGATTTCGCTCTTGCTGGCCATGGGCCGTCCTTTCCTGGTGGGAGCATCCACGGGCGGAAGCGGGCCTCTCGAAATGAGAGACACCCGCCCCGGGTGTCACGCCGTTTGGGATTGCAACCAATACCAAATGGACAGGTGCCCCTCATTGGGGGTATTGGTTGCAAGTCTTCAGTTGGCGTGACGATGCGATTATAAGCCATGAGAACGCACAGAGGGCTCACACGGCGGTGCCTTGCGAACGTTTCGCCTGCGCCAGCATCGCCTCGAGCTGCTCGACGGTGAAGCTTATGTTGATGCCCAGCTGTGCGGGCGCGCCGTAGGGACGGCTCTCGTCGAAGAGGGTGTCGTCGATGTCGAAGGCCTCAGACACCTTCGAGACCGCCGCGCGCTTCGCCTCCGGGTCGACCTCGGCGTAGGTGTTGAGGGTCACGGCAACGTTGGAGTGCCCCAGGTAGCTCGCCACGGTGCGCACGTCGGTGCCGCCGGCGATCATCATGGTGGCGAAGGTGTGGCGCAGGTCGTGGAACGTGCACTCGAAGCGGTTCATGTCGCAGAAGGACCTGAATTCCTTCGAGAGGGCCGTCGGGTGGTAGGGGCGGCTCCTGTCGCCCTCCTGCGTGCCCAGGATGTAGGGGTCGCCGAACTTGGCGCCGAGCTGTGCGGCGACGTAGGCCGCGTGATGTGGCTGATGTGGCTATACTTATTTGGACAGCCTGATGAGAGTCCGAGGGCCCTTCGAGGAAGGGAGGCCCCATGCGGGATCCGAAGCACCCCAGGCAGTTCACCGAGGAGTTCAGGAGGCAGATAGTCGCTCTGGCGGACTCCGGCAAGCCCCGTGCCGAGGTGATGCGCGAGCACGACCTCGGCAAGTCGACGCTCGACCGCTGGATCCGCCGCGTGCACGCGTG
>ERZ772821.717-NODE-717-length-23386-cov-35.310617_pt1 | contig 23386 bp, 16 predicted proteins | sample MGYA00580859_ERZ772821 | MGnify/ENA primary metagenome ERZ772821 (study PRJEB29015, sample SAMEA2737674) | human gut metagenome | biome: human gut; feature: human-associated habitat; material: faeces | place: China | collected 2012 ...
TTACGCAGGCGCTGCTGACCGTCGCCGAGTGCCCGGTCTTCGTAGGCGTGGGCGGTGGCACCACCACCGGCAAGCGCTCCGTTCAGATGGCAGCCGTCTCCGAGATGCAGGGCGCGGCGGGCTGTGTGGTCAACTCCCCCGCCACCGCCGAGATGGTCGAGCACATCACCAACATCGCCGACATCCCCGTCATCGCCACGGTCGTACGTTGCGACGACGATGCTCACGCAAAGGTGCGCGCGGGCGCCAAGATTCTTAACATCGCGGCCGGCAAGAACACGCCACAGGTCCTGCGCGAGCTGCGCGAGCACTATCCCAACCTGCCGCTCATCGCACCGGGCGGCAAGACGCCCGAGAGCATCCGTGAAACCATCGCCGCCGGTGCCAACGCCATCATTTGGACGCCGCCTTCGGCCCAGCAGCTGCAGACCGACATGATGCAGCGCTACCGCAAGATGAAGGAAGACGCCACGCCCGTCATCTCGCACGACGATGTACCCATTATCGACCAGGTTGCCGCCGCCGAGGTCAGTCAGGTCGAGAACATGAATCCCGACGTGCCGATTCCCGACGAAGTCATCGAGCGCGTTGCTTCGATCCACGATCATATCGAGGAGCGTCGCGCCAACCGTGGACTCAAGCCCTCGCTGCACGGCTTCTTCTTCCGCGGAAAGAAACGCTAGCAAAACATCTTGGCCCGCCCCACAAACGTGAGGCGGGCCGTTTTCGTTTGAGCAATCATGCAGCGACGTGATGGGGCAAATTAATCCACGCGCTTGTCGCCCATAAAGAAGAGCGCCACCGTACCGGGTCCGGTATGCGAGCCAATCAGAGTACCGATGTTATTGATCTCAATCTTGCCTTTAAGCTGCGGAACCTGTTCCTCAATCAGCGCCGCAACCGCCTCGGCATCCTCGCGGCACGCCGAGTGCGACATGATGCACTTACCCGAATAATCCGCACCGTCCTGCACGTGTGCCATCATGGTCTTAGCCATCTCGGAAATCGCGCGCTTCTTAGTGCGAATCTTCTCACGTGGCGACAGCCCACCTTCGCAATCGACCGTCATAAGCGGGCAAATCTTAAGCGCCGTGCCGATGATCGCGCTCGCAGCCGAAATGCGACCGCCGCGCAGGTAGCTCGACAGATCGGTCGAAAAGAACCAGTGGTGCAGGTTGAGTTTGTGCTCCTCGATCCAGGCGGCCGTCTCGTCGAGTGAAGCCCCGCTATCGCGCACGTCGGCGGCACATTCCGCCAGCAGGCCAAAGCCCGAAGACGCTGCCAGCGAATCGATGACGCGCACCTTGCCGCCCTGGGGATAGCGATCCGCGAGCATCTGCGCCGCAACGCAGGCCGATCCATACGTGCCCGAAATACCCGACGACAACGTCAGGTGCAGCACGTCTTTACCCTCGGCAACAAACGGCTCCCAAAACTCCTCGTACTCGCCCACGCTCACCTGAGACGTCTTGGGCATGGCGCCCGCGGCAATCTGGGCAAAAAACTCGTCCGGCGTAATCGACTGATACAGATCGTCCGTATAGACAACATCGTCGATCTCGTAATGAAAACACACGACGGGGATATTGCGCGACGCAAAGAACTCACGGGTTCGGTCGGCGGCGGATTCACAGGTCAGGACAAAATCACTCATATGAGGCTCCTTACTCATTGCTACGCAAATTATCGCACAGTGAGCCTACATACGGTACATATGTCCACTATTTACCAAATCGAACCAAAAATAGCGAACATCTTTACCACCATCGTCTCCACCGGCCCCACGCATAAATACTGAGAAAACACCCTCTGTCGTCTCCACTCAACCGCCATATCTACCTCAACTAAATCGATTTACCAAACCGTTCAGCCGACAATTCAGCCGCTGGCGCAAAATCGAAACAAAAGCGGCGCATACTGATAAACGTTTGACGCTGTTTATCAGTTTTACCAGCTCCATCGGAAGGTGTTTCATGGTCGCATTCGATCGCAACCCGCAAGACTTTAAGTATCTGCGCCTGCTGTCGAGACAGTTCCCCACCGAGCAATCCGCGTTTACCGAGATCATCAATCTCTCAGCCATCCTCAACCTGCCCAAAGGCACCGAGCATTTTATGAGCGACGTGCATGGCGAGTACGAGGCCTTTATGCACATCCTCAACAACTGCTCGGGCGTCGTGCGCGAGCATGTCGACGAGATTTTTGGCGACACGCTCACCTTTGACGAAAAGGGCGAGCTGTGCACGCTCATCTACTACCCGCACGAGAAGATCGAGCTGGTCCGCAGCCAGCGCGAGGACTCGCCCACCTGGTACAAAACGATGCTTGACCAGCTCATCATGGTCGCTCGTTCGCTTTCAAGCCGCTACACCCGCTCCAAGGTTCGTAAGGCCATCCCACGCGATTACGCCTACATCATCGACGAGCTGCTACACACGCATCCGGATGAGAACAACTATCGTGTGCGCTATCACGAGCGCATCGTGGAGTCCATCCTGGAGACCGCAAGCGCCGACGACTTTATCGAGTCGCTCGCCTCGCTCATCAAGCGCCTGGCCGTCGACCACCTGCACCTGGTGGGCGACATCTTCGACCGCGGCGGCGGCGCGGCCAAGATTATGGACCGTCTACTCACCTACCATTCACTCGACATCCAGTGGGGCAACCACGACCTGCTGTGGATGGGCGCTGCGGCCGGTGAGCCCGCCTGCATCGCCACGGTGCTGCGCAACAACCTACGCTACGACAACTACGAGATCCTGGAGAACGACTACGGCATCTCGCTGCGTGAGCTTGTCGCCTTTGCCGATGCCACCTACACCGCCGGTGAGTCCATCACCCCGCTGATCAAGGCCATCAACGTCCTACTCTTTAAGCTCGAGGGCCAGATTATCCAGCGCCACCCCGAGTTCGATATGACCGACCGCCTGTTACTCGACAAGATCAACCACGACACCGGCACGGTCACGCTCGCCGACGGCAGCGTGTGGCCGCTCACGACCAACGACTTCCCCACCGTCGACCCGACGGACCCCTATACGCTCACGTCTCAGGAGCAGCACATCATCGACAAGCTCGTGTCCGAGTTTGTCACCGCCGATCACCTGCATCGCCATATCGATTTCCTCTATTCCCACGGCTCGATGTACAAGGTCGCCAACGGCAACCTGCTGTTCCATGGCTGCGTGCCGCTCAACGAAGACGGCACCTTTAGCAGCATGAACTGTCTGGGCACCTGGCACGCTGGCCGCGATTATCTCGATTTTTGCGACCACATCGCCCGCCGCGCCTGGCGCGTGGGCGACCGCGACGCCCTCGACTGGATGTGGTACCTGTGGATTGGCTTTAACTCACCCGCCAGCGGACGCCTGGTGCGTACCTTTGAGCGCGCCTATATCGCCGATAAGAGCACCTGGGTCGAGCCGATGGACCCGTACTTTACGCTTACCAAGTCGCCCTCGGTCTGCGATGACATCATGCGCGAGTTTGGCGTCGTGCCCATGGCATGTTCACCGACCGGCCACATCATCAACGGCCACACGCCCGTTAAAACCACCAAGGGTGAGCAGCCCATCCGCGCCGAGGGCAAACTGCTGGTCATCGATGGCGGCTTCTGCCGCGCTTACCATCCCAAGACGGGTATCGCCGGCTATACGCTCATCTCGAGCTCGCGCGGATGTCGCCTTAAGTCGCACCGGGCCTTTACGACGGTTGCCGAGGCACTCACGCGCAACGTGGACATCGAAAGCGAGACCAACCGTTTTGACCAAGCAGACCGTCGCCGCATGGTGAGCGACACCGATACTGGCGCCAAGATTCGCAGCCAGATCCAGGATCTGCGCCAGCTGCTCGATGCATATAGAAACGGTGCTATCGAGGAGCGCGTCTAGCCCCACCCGCGGGGATTGGCTAAACTTGCTGAGTTTGTCATCCCCGCGGCGCCCCGGCGCCACCATAAGGCAGGTACCATGCAAAAGCTCCTTGCGCAGATCATGAAGTTTGGCGTCGTCGGCGTCATTGCCACGGTCATCGACTTTGGCATTATGAATCTGCTCCACTACGGTCTGGGCCTTAACATCCTAATCGCCAACACCAGCGGCTTTATCATCTCACTCATCTTTAACTACCTCGCAAGCATGAAATACGTGTTTGCGCACAAGGAAGGCATAAGCCGCCGCCGCGAGTTCATTATCTTTGTCGTGCTGTCCGTGATCGGCCTGGCACTCAACGACGGTATCGTGTTGACACTCAACGCCGGCCTGGGACTCGAGGCCAATATCGCCAAGATCTGCGCCACCGCGCTTGTCATGGTCTACAACTTTGTGACCCGAAAGATCTTCCTGGAAGGCGACGAGACCAAGTAACTCGCAACCTTACAGCTTTACAATGCCCACGGATGACGCGCGTCGAGCGCCGTGTTGTTCGCGGGCATTGCTCGTTTACGGGCAAGTTTTCAACGTTTGCGGATTAGCTCTTGAAAATTTGGCGAGTTCGTATAGTTCTTGGCAAGGACCTTACGTTTCCCTTGCAAAAGCTCTAAAGTATCCTCTGCTCGATTCGTCAACGCATTGGATGTGATTACGTGCGCAAGGCACTGGCACAACCTCATACCAAGCAGTTCCTCAAGTTCGCTGTCGTGGGTCTTGTCTCCTTTGGCATCGACTGGGGTATGCTCATTGCGCTCGTCGAGCTGTTTCACCTCGACTTTTTGATGAGCACCACGGTTTCGTTCATCACGTCCGTCGTGGTCAACTACTGGCTCAGCATGAAGTACGTGTTCGACCACCGCGAGGGCATGAGCCGCAAGCGCGAGTTCACGATCTTCACCATCCTGTCGGTGATCGGCCTGGGCCTCAACGACCTGTACATGTTTGTGGGCGTCACGTTTTTGAGCATCGGCTACCAGGCCATGAAGGCCATCGCCACGTTCCTCGTCACCTGGTACAACTACTTCAGCCGCCGCTTCTTCCTCGAGGGCGCACGGTCGTAGTCGATTCACTATTTGCTTGAATGTAAAACCGGTTGGAATTCCCGTTCCAACCGGTTTTTTTTGTTTGCCGAGAGACCCGGCGACCCAGTCCCATTCGCATGAAAAACGGGCGGCCCGGATGTTTGTCCGAACCGCCCGTCTGGCGCACTATGTCGAGGTCCCTAGCCTGTAACGTAATACCAGACCACGTTGTCGCCATTGGAGAGAACGTAGTTACTGCAGGCCGTCATGGGCGTTGCGCCGTTGACGGAGTACATCCAGCCGCTCGTGCCACCGTACTGTTTCTCGGCCAAACCACCAATCGCGGAGACATACGTGCCGTACGACGAGCCATGTGCGTTAACGGAAAGGCCCAGCGCGCACAGGGCATCATAGACGGTAGCGCCTTCGTTAAAGGTAAAGGTGCCACCAGAAGACACAGGATTGCCCACAGCGCTCGATGTGACCGAAACCGTCACTATTACGTAGCTGGACTCCTGCGAGCCGCTCTGGCCGCCCGAGGAGGCGTTTCCACCATTAGAGGATGAGGCTCCATCAGACGACTGGCCACCGCCAGACGCATTGGAAGTATCACCGGCTCCCGTATTTTGGGCAGCGGATTTATCGCCAGACTTCTTGCCGTCCTGGTCCTCGGACTTCTTGTTATCCGAGTTCTTGTCCGATTCCTTGTTTGAAGACTCGGAATCGTCCTTGGACTTGGACTCATCAGAATGCTTGGACTCATCTTTTGCGTCATTCGATGACTTGGAATCCTTGGAACTGGCCTCGCCCGAAGTCGTAGTCGAGCCAGACACCTTGGTGTCCTTGGTTACGACGCTCTCCCCCGTCACGGTCTGAATGATCCAGTCGATGGACCAGGCACCGCTCTCGGAAGGATGGACGAAACCCAGCGAGACGACGATCAGAATGGTGCACGCGGCAGTCAGGACGCCGAGGAGTGTCTTGCGACGAGGGGCGGACGCCGCCGAAGCGGCGCCCTGTTGCTTTGCATCGTCGAACTGAATGAACGAGGAATCTGGTTGCTTGGGGTCAGCGTCCTTGGATTTATTGGACACAGCCCTCACCTACCGACGTTTGGTGAACACGAACACGCCGACGATGGCGAGACCGATGACGCCGGCGGCAACGCCAACAATGGCGAGCGGGTTGGTGCCAGTCTCCTGCTCGGAGGCACTAGAGGACTTCTTAGCAGTGGTCGTGGAAGCAGCACCCGTATCGGACTTGGAATCGGACTTCTTGTCGGACTTGTTGTCCTTCTTGTCAGACTTCTTGTCAGACTTCTTCTCGTCCTTCTTATCGGACTTATCGGAGTCCTTCTTGTCGGACTTGTTGTCCTTGGTCTCGGTCTTGGTCGACACCGTCGTCTTGGTCGTCGGCTTATGACCCGGGGCGACAACGCCGCCAGCCTGCTGGCCCTTCGTGCCGGAGCCGGAACCCGTGCCAGTGCCGGCACCAGCACCAGAACCGTTGCCAGCGCCACCGTTACCACCATTAGTGCCAGAACCGCCATTACCGCCAGGGTTAACAGCATTCTTGGTCCACTTGGCATACAGTGTCAGATCGGCCGTCACTGGCGTACTGAAGTCATACGCCTGCGTGCAAGCCTCATCGGTGAACCAACCGCCGAAAGTGTAGCCATCGCGCGTCGGATCGGCCGGCTTGACCAGCTTGCCGTCGGCCGTAGTCTGGAAGTCGACCTTAGAACCCTCGCCAGTCTCAAACGAGACCTTAACGCCACCACTCAGCTTGAAAAGCGTGCCGGAATCGTTGATGTAGTAGAGGTTACCCTTGGCATCGCAGGCAATCGGCGAGTCACAGTAATTGTTGTGTCCCGCTGCGCTAAACGCACCGGTCGCCTGTGCGTCACCCATCTTGTAGCGATACACGCCACCGCCCGAGGTGTAGTTCACATAGTCGGAAGTCGCACCATAGTTGACAGTGAAATAAACGTACGTGTCATCCGCCTGGACACTCACGAGCGGTGCGCCCTTGATGCCACCGGCAGGAAGCACGGAGCCATCGGCAGACGAAACCAACGTCGTAGCAAAGTCATTATCAAGGTCGACAATCGCCAGCGCCGAACCGCCAGAAACCTCGCCACCGACAATCAGCTTATTGCCATACAGCGTGGGCATGCAGGCACAACCCGTAAGACCAAGATCGATGACGCGTTCTTCGGAAATGCGCGAAGAGGCCCTTGCGTTTGCGTCCGACAGTGCCAGCACGTGGAGCTTGCCGTCACGCGAGATCACATAGGCATGCTTGCCGTCTTTGGACAGTACACAGCCGGAGTTGACGATGGCACCAACCGAAACGCTGCCGAGCACATCACCCGTCGACTTGCTCAGCATCTCAACGGTACCTGCACTCGTCGGAACCAGAATATAGCCGTCGCCCACTGTAGCGCTCGTCCAGTAGTAGCCCTCATCAGCATTAACATGCTGCCAAGAAACAGCGCCGGTCAGTATATTAATACGCGTCAGATGACCGTTATTGTACGTACTCGTTCCATAGTCGACATCAACGGTGCCAACGTAGAGATAGTTGCCATCGACCGTCAGCTGGGAATTTGACTGGGCAGATTTGCTCACAGAGTCAGTGACCCAAACCGTCGTCAGCGTATCGGCCGTCAGAGCCTGGACCGCACCGCCGTCGAGCGGGACGATGACCAAGCCTTTCGTATAAATCGGACGCGTGGTGTAGCCAATCGCAGTCTGAAGGTTCGACTCGGCAAGCACCTTGCCCGACTCGGCGTCGATCTTAAGCAAACGCTTGTTCACGGCAAGGTAAACGTTGCCGTTCACGACAATAGGCTCGCTCGCATTGGGAAACGTGGCACCCGAGTAGGCCCTCCAATCGAACGTCCAAGAGCTTGCCAGCGCGCCCGTAGGCGTGGACACGTTCTTGACCACCGCATTGGAATTGCCACTCCAGTCGGCTTTCCAATCGGTCGGGCGCGAAGCGCTCGGATCGACTACGACTTCATCGGGATTAGGAACGGTGTCGCCAGGGGCGTAAGCCCAGACGATTTTGTCGCCCGACCTGACCACGTAATCGCTATCGAGCTGAGGCCCGGGAACGCCATTAACAAAGAACGACCATGCACCCGACAGCTCGGTGCCATCAAGCGGGGAGACAAGACTATGAACACCCCAATAACCAAATTGGTCGTACATCTTGGACTCAATGCCAATGGCATCGAAGTAGGCAGCGGAAGCGTCCTTGATCGTCGTGCCCTCGACAAACACCTGCGTCGAAGGATCGGTCCAGCGCTGCGCCTTCTCATCCTTCTTACCGATGATCTCCATTGAAACGGAAACCTGGCCGGGCATGGTTCCATCAAAGCCATAGACCCAGGTAACCTTGTCCCCGGCCTTGAGTGTGTAATTGCCCGCGCCGACATTGGCCGCCTGACCGTTAACGAAGAACTGCCAGAATTTCCAAGTGTTTTCGTTAACTTTCTCGCTCGAAAGCGTCACGGTCTTGTTGAACGGTGAAGTCAGCGACTCGAGATACCAGCCGTACGTGCCTTTCCCCGTTTTGGCGCCAATGCCGGCCTTTTTAAAGGCCTGCTCGGAAAGATCAGCAGCGGTCGTGCCCTCTTCCACCAAAGCTGTCGTGGGCTGCGCCCATGTCTGCTGAGCGCCCGAGGCGTCCTGGCCGACAACGGTGCAGCTAACGGAAATCTGATTGGCGGGCGCGGGGTCACCGTACTTCGAGTAGCACCAGACGACGGAGTCGCCGTCCTTGAGCGTGTAGCCGCCGGCGCCGACCGCGGAGGCGCTGCCGTTGACGAACAGCTGCCAGTACGCGCCGGTCGCCGGGTCGTAGGCGAGCGTGCGGCCCGCGTCGAAGGGCGACGTGATCGAGTTGAGCGCCCAGCCCCAGGAGCCGTTGGGGTCGTAGTCGGCCTTGAGGCCGGCCTGCCTGAAGAGCTGCTCGGAGAGGTCGGCCGCGGTCGAGCCCTCCTTCAGAGCGATCTGCTGCGCGGCGGCCCAGGTCTGCTGGGCGCCCTTGGCGTCGGTGCCGACGACGGAGCACGTGGCAGAGACCTCTTGGCTTGCGGCTTCGGTAGGCTGAGATTCAGCCTCATCGGAAGCGGCTACAACACTTTTGACGTCCTGTTCGGATGAATCCGGCGAAGCAGTAGAAGCCTCGGCTGCAACAGAATCGTCCGACGCTACGCCGTTGCTATCTGCGGCATTCGTCGAAGCGCCATCGTTAACCGACGCATCGCTCGCGTTAGAGCCGGTTTCAGAAACAACACCGTCGGCAGCACCATCCGCAGGCGCTGCACCCTCGTCCGGCGTCGCAGCCTGATCCACAGCCTCGGCAATGCCCTCGGCGCCCTCGGCCCACAGCTGAGCCGGCGTGGTGCCAAAGGCCATCGCGAAGGCCAGGAATGCCACCAGGCCGCGCTTGGCTACGCCGCGCGCAATTGCGCCACGGCGATGCGAGACGCGCTGACGCTCGTCCACAAACATATCCATTTGTCTCCCATTGTCTGTACTTGGAGCGTTGCCTTGAGGCTGCCCCACGTCATCGCGCATGTTGCGCTCGAGTTCCCCCATCGGGGTCCCCCTTCCCTCCAGAGCCCTATGCACACCGGCGGCATACGCCGCAGCCGCATGCAAGATGGGAGGCGATCCGACTTAACCTTAACGACTCGGGCACGTCGTCCGATCTGCGACGCGAACATCCCGAGCCAAGAGGAATTACGGTTACTGGTACAGCCGGGGACTTGCACCCCAATTCTCCCAAACGCGCAGGTAAACCGCGCATTCATGCGTCTCCGCACCACCATCTAGGCCATCGATTATTACCGTCAAAATGGTATCACGCAAAAGAGCCTCGCACGCAGGCGAAGCCCAAGGTAAAAGCTATTGTTTGCGATAGGAAAATGCGGTGACGGTCGCGGCCTCTAGTGCTTGCCGCCGTGACTGTTGAGCCAGATATTGCGGCCCAGCATAAGCGCCAGCACCAGCGCGCTCACGTAGCCCATAAAGCCAATGACTGGGATACCAAACACAACCGGCTCGATGCGCGCGTAGTACACCACCGACGAACCGATAAACAGGCCAGCAATCACAATTGCCATCGACATACGGTCGATAATTCCGCCCAGCTGTCGCAGCGCCTTATCGCTGCTCATGATCTGCGTGTTCACCTTAAGCTGGCCGCGCGTGAGCATGCGCGAAGCCAGGCCAAGATACTCGGCCGCCTCGAGCGAGCCTTTTGCCGCGCGATAGCTGCTCGCGGCAAGATCGCGTCCCATGTCGCGCACGCGCGCATAAGTGCTTTTTTCGTTTTTGATATGCGTCTGAATGATCTGGATCATGTTGACGTTGGGCATGTACTCGGTCAACAGGCCCTCGAGCGTCACCATGCCGCGGGCGAACATCGTTACCACGCTCGGCAGCTCAACGTCGTTTTTGCGCGCCAGGTTTAACAGCGAGGTCAAAAACTCGCCGATATCCAGATCCTTCAGGTCAAGGCCCGCAAAGTCAGCCACGATAAAGTCCAAATCGGACAAAAAGGCCGAATGATCGAGCTCAGCCGAGTCGCCACGCGTCACGGCGAAGCGCATGAGCGAATCCTTGAGCTTGGGCACGTCACCCTCGGCCACGGCGAAAATCATGTCCTTGACGATACCGCGATCGTGACTCGACATGCGTCCGACCATGCCCAAGTCGATAAAGTAAACGATGCCGTCCTTGAGAATAATGTTTCCCGCATGCGGGTCGGCATGGAAAAAGCCGTCATCGAGCACCTGCGTCGAGTAATCCTCGACGATTGCGGCACCGATCTTTTCCAAGTCATAGCCCTCGGCCACCAAGCGTTCAGGATCGGCGATCGAAATGCCGTCGACGTAGTCCATAACCACCACGTGCTCGGTGCACAGGTCCAGATAGGATTTAGGACACGTCACGCCATGAACGCTCTTATGGAACTCGTAGAAGTCGTTGAGGTTTTTGGCCTCGGCCAAAAAGTTGGTCTCCTCGCGAAACGAGGTCCACAACTCCTCGACTACGCCGTGCAGGTCAACAAATTGATCGGTGTTGACGAACTTGGAAACGATACGCACCACCGAGCGGATGATATCGATGTCCTGTGCCATAACCTGCTGCGCACCGGGGCGCTGCACCTTGACGGCCACGTCCTCGCCCGTCACCAGACGAGCGCGGTGCACCTGCGCGAGCGATGCGCTACCAAGCGGATTGGGGTCGATCGCATCGAACATCTCCCCCAGGCGCAGGCCGTATTCTTCTTCCAGACAACTGAGTACGACCTCGTACGGCACCGGCTCCACGTCGGAGCGCAGACGACGCAGCTCGTCGCAAAAGCGTTGCGGCAGAATCTCGGACCGGTTGGCCAGAATCTGCCCCATCTTGACGAACATGGGGCCGAGTTCCTCGAGCAGGCGGCGCAAACGAACCGGCGTGAGGTTATCCCACACACGGTACTTTTTGACCAGGCGAACAATCTGCCCGATGCGTTCGCGACGACCCGCCGGCGTGAGCTGGTATTCCTCGTCCGGCGCCATCGCGTCGGGCTCCTCTGGCACCATATCGACAGCGCGCGGCTTCTTGCGAGCGCCCGAGACGGCGGCGTCGACCTCATCGACAACCGCTGCCTCGTCACCCAAGGGATCTAGATTGTTGTAATCGGTGGTGGAATCTGCCATCTGCGCTGCTACTCGGCCTCTTCGGTATCCTTCGCATCGTCGGGCTCAACGGACTCGACGGGCACCGAGGTCACGTTGTCCTCGACCGAATCGACGATGTCGCGCACATGGGCCAGGAAGGCCGTGCGCTCGGGGGCTGTCATGACGCGGACGCGAGCCAGAATGAGCTCGTCGAGCACGCGCTGGGCCGCGGTCTCGCCCTGCATGCCCAAGCGCTCGGTCAGATCGGAGATGGTACCGCCGGCCTGTTCGAACATGTCGGACACACTGCGGGCGATACCGGGGGCGCCTGCGTCCTTGCGCACCTGCTCGCCCTTGGTGTTAAGGTCGTCGAGAACCTTCTTGCTGCCCTCGACGGCAACGGCGGCGGCGCCGAAGCCCACGTTGATGGCGCCGTTAACAAGCTGATCGAGTTTCATAACCATGGTTGTCTCCAATCACAAACAACTGCATTGGCGTTCTTGTACCCAAGATTGAGTGAAAGCGACAAAGCGTTTAAGCGCTATTCGATCGACGGGAAATCCCTATCTCACGTTGTCGTTCATCGCGAAAGAGTTCTTCATGGCGCAGCTCGTGGTGTAGAGCACCTTGCCCAACAGGGCATCGGTCTCCACGCGCACGAGCTCGGCAAACTCCTCGTTGGCGCGTGCAAGCTCGGCAGGCACCTCGGCCTCGGGCAGAACGGCTACGGCAGCGTCGACGTCATGAATCTGCTTGTGGCCCATGCCGCCGACCTTCTCCTGATAATCCTCGACTGCGCGGCCGCACTCATGGAAGCGGACGTCGGCCAGCGCGCCGATCAGGCGGTTGGCCCAGTAGAAGTTTTCGGACGTCACGCGAGCCTGCGTGTCGGCAAAGTACTCGGGCATGGTCTCGACGTTGGCGTACAGCGGAACCAGCGCGTTAAACGAGTTGGAGCCAAAGGCCATCCACTGCACGGCGCGGTAGGCCGGATGCGCATAGGGGCGCAGCTGCAGCACAGCGAGCTGGCTGTTGCGGTTGATGCCGATGGGGCGATAGGCGCCACGCGTGGCGGGCGTGCCCTTGCTGCCGTAGCAGTCGTACTCCGTGCCCTGGTAGTGGCTCGAGAGTACGTACTTGATGTCCTCGATGGTCACCTTGCGCTCGGGCACGCGGCTCCAGGGAATATCGTCGCTCTCGGGCGTGTAGTCGGCCTCGGGACCGTCCCACACATCGCTGGGGTTAAGGCAGCGCTGCATATACCAGGCGCGCGGCGTGTTGTAGACGTGGTCGCTGTCGCTGTGCGAGCCAAAGGCCTCGCGCGGGTTGAAGACCGCGGCCGGACCGTCGCCCTCGACGCCCAGCGTCAGGTCCAGATGCCACTCGGCCATCCAAGCGCGCAGGTCGGCGGAGCACATGTGATCGGCCTGGGCGCCCTCGGCGTCATCCAGGTCAAAGCTGTCGATACCCAGCTGGTTGGGCATGGCCACATAGACGTCGTCAGGCACGCGCTTGGCGATCCAGTGGTGACCGCCGATGGTCTCGAGCCACCAGATCTCGTCCACGTCGCTAAAGGCGATGCCGTTGTTCTCGTAGGTGCCATAACGCTCGAGCAGGTCACCCAGAATGCGTACGCCGTCGCGGGCGGATTTGGCATATGGCAGCACCAGGGTCACCATGTCCTCCTCGCCCAGACCGCCGGGCTGCGCCGGAACATAGCCGTCCTCGTCCTCGTTGCCCTTGGCGGGCACGTAGTCGACGAGCGGGTCGGCGCCGCGAACGCGCTCGTTGGTGGTGAGCGTCTCGGTTGCGGACATGCCCACATTGAGCTCGTTGAAACCGGCCTCGGCCCAGATGCCGTGGCCCGGGACAACATCGGGGACGCTCGTGTAGCGCATGGGGTTATCGGGCAGTTCAACGGTCAGGTGACTCAGGACGCTCGTGTAGACGCGCGGCTGCTCGTCGGGATGCACCACGCGCATGCGCTTGGGCTCAAACACCCCGTTGGACGAGTCCTCGTTGCGAGCAACCAACGTCGACCCGTCGTAGCTCGCGTTCTTACCAACCAAAATCGTTGTGCACGGCATGCGCATCCTCCTTGAGCGAAGAAATCAAACGATAACAGTGTATCGCTTCGGCGCAGAAAGGGCGAAACCGCGGCGCTGGCAACCCCTGTGGTCAAAAAATGCCAAATATGAGTACTGTCACCAATTTAGTAACAGCAATTTTGCTACGTATGGGTGTCGAAAGTCTACATTTGTTCAAAAATTAGATGATGTAATTCCTCATAGGTCCAATAAAATAAGCTCTCTATCGATAATAAATATCGTTAGAGAGCCTATTTGACCTAAAATATATGTGACTATCTTGGCAACAGTACTCATATTTGGCATTTTTTGTCCACGGGGTATAGAGCTAACCCCTCAAACAGCCCAAAACGCCTATTTCGATGCGCGCTCGGCCGCCTCGATCACGTGTTTGGCGAGGATCGCCGTCGTCACAGCGCCCACGCCGCCCGGCACGGGCGTGATGGCGTTAACGACCGGCTCCGCAGCATCAGAATCGACGTCACCCACCAACTTGCCAGCGGCCTCGTCCCAATTAATGCCAACATCAATGATCGTCTGGCCCTCTCGAACCGCATCCACGTCAATCGTACGCGCGCGTCCAACGGCGGCAACCACAATGTCGGCAGCACGGCACTCGGCAGCAAGGTCGTGCGTATGCGTATGGCACGTCGTCACTGTGGCATTGCGAGCCGTAAGCATGGCGGCAACGGGACGGCCAATCACCAGCGACCGACCAACGACCGCGACCTTGGCCCCATCCAGCTCAACGCCGTAATGATCCAGCAAAGCAAGCACGGCTTCGGCTGTGCAGGGGGCAAAACCCTCGCCGCGCCCCGAAAGCGTGGTGAGCAGCGAAGCCGGCGTCATGGAGTCAACGTCCTTGGCAGGATCGAGTGCCGCGGCAACCGCGTCCTCGTCAAGGCCGGCGGGCAGCGGGCGGAACATCAGGCAGCCATGAACAGACGAATCGGTATTGATGTCCTCGATGGCCGCCAACAGCTCGTCCTGCGAAACATCGGCGGGAAGCAAAACGCGGCGAGCCTCAATGCCAACCTTTTCGCAGCGCTTGAGCGCACCGCGCTCGTAGGATAGGTCGTCCTCGCGTTCACCCACGCGCACGATAGCCAGCGTCGGCACAACGCCGCGCTCGCGCAAAGCCACGCAGCGAGCAGCAAGTTCCTCAGTCAAAGCGCGAGCAACGGGGGCACCCTTCAGCAGTTCAGCCATGGCTATCCCCTCTTCCTTGCGGCGTCGGCGGCGCGGCGCGCCAGCGCATCGGCGCGCGGCAACCACATGTCGAGCAACTCATCACACGCCGTCTCGAGCTCCTCAGCACGAGCGCGATCCTTCATAGACGTGGTGTTCGCAAAGAGCGTCAAGCTCGCGCCCTGCATAGCGGAACGGCAGAACACGGCGCCGCACGCCACATCGGACAGCAGCTGACGCGAACCCTTGTCGGCCATGTCCTCGAGCAGCGCCAGTGCACGCCCGCAGGCATCCATAATGCGATACGGCGGCATAGCGGCCACATGCAGCGCATCCTGAATCGCGGTCGCTCGAGCCGGATCGCCACGCGGAATACCGTACGCCGCGGACACCTGCCCATATGCACGAACGTCCTCGGCAACCAACTCGACAAGCTCCTGGGCCAACTCATCTGCCTGGGCAAATGCGCGCGTCAGGTCATCCGCGCGATCGGCAAGCGCAGGATTGGTCGCACCATAACGAGCGACCATTCCACAAAGCGAGGCGCCCAGCGCGCCCACAAAGGCGCTCGCGCTGCCACCGCCGGGAACCGGCTCGCGTGCGGCAAGTGCCTCGGCAAACTCTCGACAGGTTTTATCCATCATCTCTTGGCTCATACGCACGCACCTTCAAGTCATATACATCGGTCAGGCGGCAATCGCCGACCAACCGCATCGAACACGTAATGGTGCTAAGTCTAGCCCATAAGCACATGGGCGTCAGCGCACCTGGCCATCGCGGATTTCTATGACGAACGATAGGCCATGCCAACGCAAACATGGGACACATGGCCCACGTTTCGAGACTCCCGGGCAGCGGCAACTGGGGCATACATATAGGTAAGGAGCCCCATGTTGGGGCAACGCTCATCACGGCACCGGACGACGAATGGAGGAATCACCGCACAGCAAACAAAGTCATCATGTGCACGCGCAACCGCCGCCCCAGCGATCCGCGGCACACGATGTCCCTGGCAGACAAGGAGGACGCCACCATGAAGAAAAAGACCCTATCAATCCTTTCCCTTTGCATCGCCCTCTTTGCCGCATTTGCCCTTGTCGGCTGCGGCGGGAACGCATCGGGCGGGGGCAGCAGCGCATCCAAGAGCGAGGGCAAGGAAAAGGCCCCCGTCGCCAAGAAGACCGACTTTATCTGGTTTAAGGTCGAGATGCCCGAGGGCGTCGGCGTAAGCGACTCCGCCGGCAAGAATGCCGACAGGGTCCAGCTCACCTTCCCCGAAAACGAGAACGCCTCGGCCGATCGCTTTATCCTCGTTTGGAAAAAAGCGATGACAGCCGAGGAATCCCACGCCGACCAGGCAGAAAAGAAGGGGGATACGTTCCAGTGGAAGGATGGCGGGTCCGTCGAGTATAACGGCAGGACGTGGCTCGTCGGAACATACGAGGACAACAGCGGCATCTCAACCATGCTTTTTACCGACGTTGAGCCGGGAAGCGTCTACGTCCTCATCTCGAACTTCGACCAGCACAAGAAAGAAGCCGAGACGCTCCTCAACTCCATCGAGTTCCCCGATGACATGGCAGAGGCAGTTTCCGAGGCGCGCGAAGTCGAGATTTCGAGCATCGAGCTCAAGTAACGGGACACCCGCACGCGCCTACGCGCACCTGCGCACATGCGCCCCATTAAAGCAACGGGCACCCAACCCCGGGGAGGGCCGACAGGCATCGGCCCTCCCCTCTTTTGGACCCGCGCATATTGCCACTTGTCGGCGCAAATCCGGCCCTCAGAATGGGACACATGGCCCACCCTAGCGAGCCGTCCACGCGTACAGTAAAGGCAGGTAATCCATGGGCGGTTACAGATCGAGGAGGACACGACCATGAAAAAGAAGGCCTTTGCGATTCTCACACTCTGCATCAGTCTCCTTGCCGCGGTTGCCCTGGTGGGTTGCGGCGGAAGCGGCGGCGCTACCGGCAGTGGCGGTGGCGGCGGCGCAGAAAAGCCAGCCGTGGATATGAGGACCGACTTCATTTGGTTTAAGGTCGAGGTGCCCGAGGGCGTCGAGATCACCGACGTTGCCGGCGACACCGCCGACAGGGCCCAGTTTAAGTTCACCGAGAGCGAGCACGCCAGCGATCGCTTCATCCCTGTCTTCGACTCTGACAAGAACGCTGACGAGCTGTTCGACTACGAGGCCAAATGGAAGGCCAACTTTGAGTGGACCGAGAATGATCCCGTCAAGTACAACGGCAAGACTTGGCGCAACGCTTCCTATACACACTCGGGCGGCGTAACGACTGAGTACTTCACCGAAGCAGGCGGCGGCAGCGTTTACGTGAGCATCGACAATGTCGAGGAGCACAAGGACGCCGTCGAGACCATGATGAAGTCTCTGGAGTTTGCCGATGACATTGCCAAGGCCAAGACCGAGGCCATGGACGTCAAGCTCGACGATATCGAGATCAAGCGCTAAGCGACTGGCGAGCGCAACGGGAAACACGGTCGCAGAGCAAACAAGCGACGGTACCCCAGCGCTTCGTACCCAGGGAGGGCCGGTAAACCGACCCTCCTTTTCTTATGCCGATAGCCGGCGAACGCGAGGGTGCCGGGCGGCAAAACCACCCCCAGCGCGGTAGCAGCACAAATAGACAAGCGCCCCAACGCGTCCGCCCGCCGATTTATGGCGCCACGCAGACAATTAAGCCAACACGTTTAGACATCCGGGCAGTATAGTGAACAAAATGAGTGCATAACCGCACCCTGCGAACGGAGGAGTTATGACCGAACACCGCGCCATCAGCCGTCGAGCATTCACGTTGGGCCTAGGACTCGCAGCATTGTCGCCATTTGTAAGCCTGCCCGAAACCGCGGGATTGGGCCTTCCCGTGCGCGCGGCATTTGCAGAAGACGCTGCCACAGCGTCAGTCAGCCTCGACAATTTCGTCATTCGCCTTCGCCCCGCGGGCTATTTTCGCACCGCGAGCGTCAACCAAGACGGCAACGTTCGCGGCAACGTCTGCCACCTGTTTAACGACGGCACGTCCAGCAAGCTCATCCTTGAGAACGTAACGACCAAGAATGACGATACAAACTGGTATGCTATCCGCACCTTGCTCAATTTCGAAGAGCATAAAAAGACGGGCTACAGCATTTGGTCGGTCGACGACGACTCGGACAAAGATGGAAAGGTCATCCACGTATGGGGCGGCGAGTATGACAACAAGCCCAGCCGCGCTTTTGCGTTCGAGCGTCAATCAAACGGAACCTATATCATCCGAGACCGCACGGTCGAGAAAGAAACCGAGAAAAAAGACATTAAGTACCTGGCAATAGAATCGAACGGCGAAGACCAGGACAACAATAAGATCTGCCATAAGAGTAAGAGCATTCCGTGGGAGCTCGAACTTATCGGTTACGACATGAAAAAGAACGATGCCACGGTTAGCAGCCTCGACTGGATCACGTACAGCAGCTACGTCGATGGGCCATGTTGGATGAAATACGTCGACGACAACAAGTTCCTCGACGAGCTGAGCATCCCGGGTACGCACGATTCGGGCACCTGCAGCGTGGACAACGACACTGAGCCCCAATCCTCGCAAGTAAAATGCCAGCAGGATTACATTCCCACGCAGTTGCTCGAAGGCATTCGCTATTTTGATATCCGGCTCGGAAAGGGCGACGACCCCGGTATCGACCACGGGGATTACTACCTGCTCAAAAAAGACGCGTACTTTATGCATCTTTCCGATGTCATAGGCTACTTCAAAACGTTTTTGAACGAAAACCCGACAGAAGCGCTCATCATGCTTGTATCACGAGGCAACGACGAGGCTACCGACGAAAGTGTTACGACGGCTTTCGCCAAGGTTTTGGACGACAACCCCAAACTGTTCTATACGTCGAGCCGAATCCCCACGCTACACGAGGTGCGCGGAAAGATCGTTCTGCTGCGTCGATTTAGGCTCGCCGGCAACAGTGTAAGCGGCCACACGTGGGGCCTCGACCTTACCGAATGGGATGACAAGATCAAGGCTCACTCCGACAGCGCCACTATGTGTCTCGTCCAAGACGCGCGGGGCTTTGAAGCCGCGGGGGAAACAGGCGACAAAGAGCCCTATTGCACCAAGGTATACGCCCAGGACAAGTACAAACTCACGGGAACCGACAAGCTCAGCTGGGTCGATAATGCGCTGAAGGAAACGACCGGGCGCACGCGCAACGAGGTAGATGTCGAGGACGATAACGGGGCCAAGGAGCAAGTCCTGGAGCGCTGCTGGTCTATCAACTACACCAGCTGCACGGGCTTGTCGCACGGAGGCAATCCTTTTACCTCGGCACGAGTAGTCAACGAGCATCTGTATAAGAGCCCGTACATCAACCCCAGCGGCACCGAGGATACAAAGTCAGATTACCTCAAGCACATTGGCATCATCGCATCCGACTTTGTTGATGCGGCGCTGGCCCGGAGCATCTACCAGCGCAATTACGATTACGATACACAGCACAAGCAGACAGCTTCGTACTACCTCCCGAACCGCATGCGCATGACGTACGGCGACTCGCTGAGCGATGCCTCGCTCCAGGATGGCAAGACCGTTGGCGAGGGCCATTTCCGCCTCGTCGACAGCAGCAACGTACTCAACGTAGCGGCTTCGGGCCATGCGTTTACCATCGAATATGTGGATGTCGACGCCTTGGGCAACGAGACCGTTACGGAGCTGCGGGGTCATGTGCCCATCGATATCGATCCGCGCGCGTTGACGCCCCATTTTGAGGGGCTCGAAGGCCTTAAGGCCGGCGAGGATGTGCGCGCCAAGGTCACGGCGCCGCTCGACGGCAAGCTCGAAAACGATGCCTGCACGGCCCAGCTCGAGTTTATGCACGATGCAAACGGCGCGCCGGGCACGGCAATGGCCGAGGGCGAGGCATTTACCGCAGGGACGTACTGGGTGCGCGCGAAAGGCCTGTTGGGCGACGCGGCGCAGAACTACACGCTCGCCAGCGACGGAGCCGCAAGCTTTGCAGTTGCAGCCTCGGGCAACGCGGGCGGCGACGGCACCGGCACCGACAGTGGCACGGGCCCCAACGCAGGTAGCGCCGACAAGAACGGCAAGGGCAACAAGAGAGACCAGGGCAAGAGCTCGGGCGGAAAGCTCGCCAACACGGGCGACGGTTCTGGCGTTGCCGCCGGGCTCGCTGCCGCCGCCGTAGCGACGACGGTCGCCGGCGCAGCAATGCTTGCCAGTGACCGCGACAATACCGAGGACGTTAACAAATAGGCAAGCCAGTTTTTGGGCGCATCAACTCAATCGGGGCGCAGAATACCGTTCTGCGCCCCGATTTTTACCTTGGACCGAACGCCGTTATCGGCTACATCACCATGTTCAGCGCGTTCACAAATTCCTGGGTCTTCGCACGGCTACTCAGGCTAAAGACGCAAGCGGTCAACAGTCGATTGCGCAGAAAAACATCGCGGCCTTTGATTCTATTGACGCCCGTAATGTCCTTAAGATAGACAATTTCGGCGTGCTTGCCACCAAAAGTGCCCTTCTTGAGCACCTCGATGCGGTTGGGGTAGATCTTGACGTCTTTAAACCTACCCGAACCCTTGTCCTGAAACAGCAAGGTGTTGTTGTCCATGCATGTCACTCCCATGGGGTTCGTGAAAACTGTCTCTATTGCCACATTTTAGTCACTTCGGGAATCCTGCACGAAGGCGCTAGGCGACATTGGAATTCGAGTCCGCGCGAGAACTTTTAATGAAGTGCCCGGCACTTCCCCGCAATACAAAAACGGGGCAGCCCGCACTCCTGCGAGCCACCCCTTGCCCCTGGCTATCGCGCCGTCATGTCAACCGGCACCGCTCCCCTACTTCCCAAAAATCGCGCCGAACAGGCCCTTGCGTTTGGGCTTTTCTTCTCGGTAGGAACCCTCGACGGCGGCTGCAACCTGGCGCGGTTGCTCGCCGCCTCCACGGCGCACGATCTGGTACAGAAACGGCGACTTAACGTATTTGACCTCGATGGGCGTGGCGTGCACGGTGCTCTCGCCGGACAGATGAAGGCTCAGGTTGAGCGGCGCCACGATATGCGTCTCGCGCTTGTCGCTAAACACCACCGCGGCCGCGCGGCCCGTCTGGCCGTTCACGGCGATGCGCACCTGCTCGCCGTCGCGGCTATCCGTCGCCGGACGATCGACAAAGTAGACCGGCACCATCACCAGACCGTCCTTTTGCTTGCGGGCCTTGCGCGCCCACATGCGAATGCTCTTTTTATTGAGCCCCAGTACCGCCTCGGCATCGTTGCCGGCAATGTCGAGCGCCAGCTTATCAATGACCACCTGGTCCTTGGTAGATGCATCGACGGAGACAACGCGAAAGTCGCCCTCCTGCATGGCAGGATCGAACGGCCCCACCTTGCCAAAGTCCCACGGCTCCAAAATGCCCATAAGACGAACGTCCAGGTAGTTTGCCCGCGGATACGCCCAATCGAGTACCTCGTAGTACACCAAGGTCTCCTTGCTCAGGCCCTTGCCCGGGAAGCTCGCCATCATACGCAGGTCCGCCAGCGCCATGGGGAAATAGAAGAGCATCATGTCGTTTTGGATCGCGTCTTCCACGTCGTGCCCGGCAAAGGCATCCGGGTACTGGCGCACCAGCTGCAGCGCGTTGGCACGTGCCTGCTGCGGTGAGATTTCGCAGGGAATACCCTGCTCCGGCACATACTCCGCACCCACGCCCATGGTCAGACGTTTGCTAAACGTACCGGGCTTGAGCAGGTCGGCAATGCCGATCTTGTTGCCGCAGGACGGGCACTCAAACACACGCTGCGTTGACTCGCCCTCAAAGGACGCGCCGCAGAAGGGGCAGGGAATGCTCACGTGCGTGGCTTCTTGGAACTCCTGCGCCGTGCCGCGGTCCTCCCATAGCAGATGCTCCAGAACCGACTGATTGCGCCAGTGCGAATTAAAGAAATACCAGTCCGGGTCCTCCGGGCGCTCGAGCTGCGACACATGGGTGAGCTTAAGTAGCCCATCGACAACCGTCAGCGGCGCATGGCGAATGCCCAAAGCGCTCTTGGGCTCCCCCGCATCGGCCTGCCACGGAACGACCGTGCCGCAATAGGCGCACTCAAAGCTGCGTTTAGCCTGGTGTGAGTACATAGGGCCGCCGCAGTTTTGGCATTTAATGGCAAACATCTCGTCCATGGAAACGTCCTCCTTTGCACAGGGGCTGTCGACATTAAGTATGTCGAGCAAACTGGCACATGCCCATACCCATGTGGCCCAAAATGGACCACCCAGGCAGACGGGAAGGCCTGCTCGTTAGCGCGGGCAGACCATTGCTGCATTTTCTGAGCACCGGCGCACGGTGCGCCCATGCGAGCTACACTATCCCCTTAAACATGATTGTGAGGACGACCGCTATGCTATTTGTAAATCAGCTGGTACATACGCTTGTTCCCGGCAGCGAGGGCGAGCCGGTCGATGCCTCCTGTCGCACCAACGCGGGCTTCGCCGCAAGCCTCATCTGCATTGGCCTCAACATCACCCTGTGCCTGGCCAAGGGCATCGCAGGCCTGCTCGCCGGCTCCGTCTCCCTCATCGCCGACGCTTTCAACAACCTCTCCGATGCCTCGAGCAACATCGTGAGCCTGCTCGGGTTCCGCCTTGCCAGCCGCCCTGCAGACGAAGGCCACCCCTATGGCCACGGCCGCTACGAGTACCTAGCCGGCTTGTTTGTCGCCGTCCTGGTTTGCGCCGTCGGCATCAACCTGATCCTCGAGTCGGTCACTAAGATCATCAAGCCCTCCCCCACCGCCTACACGCTGGTCTCCCTAGCCGCTCTCGTCTTGTCCATGCTCGTCAAATTCTGGATGGCCGCATTCAACCGTGCACTGGGCAACCGTATCGATTCCGAAACACTCATCGCCACAGCACAGGACTCCAAAAACGACGTCATCACCTCGGGATCGGTCCTGGCCGCAGCGCTTATTTCGCAGACGACCGGCTTTGACCTCGACGGCTGGGCGGGCCTGGGCGTGGGCGTCTTCATCTGCATCAGTGGCATGGGCCTGGTGCGCGACGCCATCAGCCCGTTGCTGGGGCAAGCGCCCGACCCCAAGCTCGTCCAGGCAATCCGCGACAAGATCATGTCCTATCCGCAGGTCTTGGGCACACACGACCTGATGGTGCACGACTACGGCCCCGGTCGTCAGTTTGCCAGCGCCCACGTGGAGATGCCCGGCGAGGGCGACGCATTTGAGCACCACGAGATCCTGGACACCATCGAGCACGACATCAAGCGCCAGATGGGCATTGGCATCACGCTGCACTGCGACCCCATCGCGACAACCGGCGATGATCTGCGCGGCTGGGTCAAGCGCGGCGTCATGCAGATCGATCCCGCGCTCTCCATCCACGACCTGCACGAGCACGACGGGTTCGTTTCGTTTGACCTGGTGCGCCCCGACG
>ERZ772821.733-NODE-733-length-23173-cov-12.219007_pt1 | contig 23173 bp, 28 predicted proteins | sample MGYA00580859_ERZ772821 | MGnify/ENA primary metagenome ERZ772821 (study PRJEB29015, sample SAMEA2737674) | human gut metagenome | biome: human gut; feature: human-associated habitat; material: faeces | place: China | collected 2012 ...
ATTGGCTATATCCTAGCCTTTTCAGGCCCGATGATTTCTAAACGGGACAGCAGTGACTTTGAATATATTTAGGGTACTTATGCAAATGATAATTCAGATAATTGGCAAACACCAATAAATTGCAATATAATAGCAGATAGTGTAGGTTATAAATTAGCAGGAAGATTTGATAAAACTTATCCATCTATCTCATTAGCTAGGATGGCTTTTCCTTATGGCAATGGTGCAGGTACATTTAATACTATTGTAGGTTAGTGTTGTTTACCTACTTAGCAGTTTGGATATGAATCTACTAAAGAAATGCCTTATAGTGCCAAATGGAATAATATGCTATCTTTCTTCACTTAGGGCTATTGGCTTCATAAATATTATAAAGAAGATAATGTAGGAGCTTTATCAGAAGATTTATAGCACCAATGGGAAACTTTTATTTATGAGCAACGTCTTGGAGGATATAAACCAGTGCTAATATACAATTCACCTAAATATGTAAACTATAGCCCTGCTGAATCAGATAAGACTAGCTATTTATGTTTTACTGGAAATCTGCTGTATCAGAGAGAATGCAACTATGATAAAGTACATTATAATGTGTGGACTATCAACGAAGATACTAACTACTGTGATGGAATAAACACCCCACTAACAGAATTTGGTTGTAGTGGTACTGATAACGCTTATTCTAGAAGAAAAGGGGATGCAGATTATAACAAAGGATGGAATATGTTAAAGCTGAAACTTAGCATAGGAAATAAATACTGGAATGGTCGCTAGTGGACTACTACAGAAAGCACCTGCTTTATTCCCTATCATAAAGATAATGTAGTTACAGATGATGAATGTCTGATATGGACTGGATGGAATAAGCCGGTAACTAATCATAACTATACCTACAAAGTTAATAAGGATGCTTTTGTTATTCCAATTAATAAGGAGGATAATCTCTAGGGGTATTTGCATCTAGAGGTATATATGCCAAAGATTCCCTGGAATAACTAGTTATACAGAGAAAATAATTATCTTAGAATTAACTACAATAACATACCGCCAGTTATCTTTATGAAGGATTTTGGTTTGACTTTATGCAGTACTGATAATTCTGAAAAGTGGTATGATGTATTTGAGGATGATGAAGAAGATGATGATATTATCTATTCAAATCCTATAGATAGCAATAATGTAACAGATATGGATGATTTGGAATTGAAGATAAATACTTATAATTCCTAGAAACCTATAGCTAAATCATACATTATCGAGCCTTCTATTGTTGATGGTAAAGTAGTAGAGGATTCTTTTAAATATCATACTGCTGGATTTTATGATAACTTAATCGGAAACTATAAGAGATAGGAAAAGAATCTGGTGGATAAGTACTACAACCATTATTCAGAACCTAAAAAGATTTATAATTGTGTCGTACATGGATATAGAGCACCTTATAAATGCGTACAATGTACTGCTATCAGTGGTAAGTATATAGTAGATGAACAAAGCTATGATTTAAAGGCTGATGTAAACGAATTAAAACTAGTGGAGGTATGACAGATTTAGAGCTAGATTCCCTAGATTAGAATGTAAGAGATTTAGGGAAATAGGTAGAAAGGGAAAACATTAGAAATAAGATTCACTGTAATCAATGTGGTAGAAAGCTAGAAGGCATCGAGAACACTTTGAACCTGCTGAATAAGGATAAGATTAAAGAGGATATGGCATATTTAGCATTACAGACCTCTAGTTAGTCTGATACTATTTAGGCTATTGAAGATGCAGATTTTAGTACTTAGATAAGTGGTTTATCTGATAAGGTAGGCATTAAAAAGGAATAGCTAAATCAGATGAATCAAGAGCATCAAGCAGAACTGAAAGCACTTAAAGGTAGTGTAACTAGTTAGGCTGATTACTTAGATAGAGTGAATGATTTGTTAGCAGGTATCATCTAGCATCAGGTAATTAGTGAAGATATGTATTAGGCTTTAGGCACACCAGATAATGATACTTTATACTTTACTTATGAAGATTAATTATGGCTGCAACATTAGAAAATATATAGACGCAAATAGAAGCCATTTAGGGCAACTTATCTACATAGACAACCAAACTAAATAATCATTTGTCTGATGTGGATAACAGTATAACTAATATTAATACTAAGATTAAACTACTTAATAATGAAGATTTGAAGATACATCAAGAGGTACACGATTTAGCATCTGATGTAGAAACCAATGATACTAGACTTTAGAGAATTGAAGTTTAGGATTTGTAGGGTTAGATAGATTCTGTAAGGGATTCAATAGATGAAGACATATAGAAGCAGATGGAAGAAATGGATTTAGAACATCATATAGAACTGCATCTATTAGCTAATAGCATAGATTCACATACAGATAAATTAAATAAACTAGAGCTTAAAGGTGCTGAGATTCCAGAGCATATTTTTGTTTCTGAATCAGACTACGAAAAGATTCATCCAGAATCAGATAAGTTCTATTTCACTTATGAAGAAGAATAATTATGGCATTATTTGTAAATGGTGGTAAGAATGTAGTGCAGGTAACAGCATACAATAGAGCTATTACAGCCATATATAAAGGTGCTGTGAAAGTTTGGGAAGCTGTTAGAAGCTGCTTTGGAAGTGGTTTCTGGAATCCTAGTAAACCATGGATGCAAAGTGAAGGATGGAGAGAAAATAAAAAGTACTAATTAATAATATTAAGACATGGCAAAAGTAAAGAATGAATTAATCTCAGATTTAAATGTTTCTTGGGAAAACTATGCAGGTTCTTCTGTTGAATCCTTCATTAAGGATTAGCTAAGAAAAAGCTGTGGCTATATCTACAGAAGTACATCTAGAGAAGGAGATTATTATTATTTGTATGGCTTCCAGTGTATAGATGATTTCTATGATTGGTAGGCTGGTGAAGATATAACACCACTGTTTAAGGTTCAGTTACCTAATATGGAAAATGATGTGTTTGCTGTAAACCTTAGCACAAGTTCAAATACTAAGAAGTTGGTGAATCTGGGTGATGGTGTAAAAGTACAGATTAGATATACTTCTACATCTACTAATCCTAATACAGATGTTACCAGTGATACCTTCAATGATGGTACATTGATTATAACTAGAAGTTCAAATGGTTCTGCATTCTAGGAGGTAGGAAGAATAACCATCCAGCCACAAAGTTATAACAGTACCACCTTCCAAACTATAGATATAACTAAGTATTTGGCAGATGGAGATAATAAGATAAGAATGAGAGTAGAAGATAACGTAAATGGTTCTGCATCCAATGTTATCACATTCTAGTCTATAGTTAATACTTCTTTGATAGTTAGAAATGCTACAGACAATTCAATACCTTTAACTTCTTTGAATCTTAGCTACTACATAGAAGGACAGATAGAGAAGACTTTACACCTTAAAGTTACTGATGCTTCTAGTGCTGTAGAAACATTCTAGGTAGCTATAGGTGATAGCACTTATATAGAAGTACCTTATACTTTCTTAGTTGAAAGAGAGTTTGCAACTGGAATCATCAATGTAGAAGCATGGTTAACTGTAGATGATACTACATTAGAATCAAACCACATAACTAATCAGTTCTTCTTTATAGCAGATGATTGTACTGATAGCATCATTATCCTGAATGATACTGCTAAGAAGGTAATTAATTACACTAATACTAAATTCTTTGATTTCACCTTATTCAATAAGGCATCAGATGTAACTATAGTATTGACAGATGGAGATAATGAGTATATGAACTATACCTATAAGAACTGTGAAGTAGGTAAGGTATATAGCTTCTATAATACACTGGAGTTAGAAAGTACTGCTGATTTGATTGATGCAGTAGTTAGAGTTAGCACAAAGGATATGACATCAGAATTTGCAGTAGTCATAGATAATACTGTGAAAATGTCACCTACAGAAGGAGCAGACTTTATTGTTAATCCAAAGATTAGAAACAATTCAGAAACTAATCCTAGCTAGATAATCAATAGTGCAAATGATTCTGTAGTAGCTTCTACCTTCACTAATTTCTCTTTTGATATTGATGGATGGCTGCAAGATAATGATGGTATAGGTGTTCTTAGAATCCCTAGAGGTAGAAAGCTATCTATAAACTATGATCCTTTGGACAGCCTAACTAAAGGTACTACTATAGAATTTGACTATAAGGTATTTAACGTATATGATGAAGATAATGTAGTATTTAGATTCTGTAGCTATAAAAATGAAGTACCTCTAGGCTTTGAAATGAAGGCTACAGAAGCGGTATTTATGACTACTGAAAAGCAGACTAAGAGAGATTAGGATATAGTTTTCTAGGATGATGAAAGAACACATGTAGCAATCAATATAGTGCCTAACCTTAGTAACAGTGGCTTAAACTACATCAGAATCTTTATCAATGGTATAATGAACCGTGAAATGGTTTATACAGATGCTGATAGATTTAAGGATGATGTACTTGCTATGGAGTTTGGGGCTGATGATTGCGATTTAGATATATATGGAATCAGAATCTATAAGAAGGGTTTAAGTGCCAATGATGTTAGATAGGACTATATGAGCACCCTTCCAAACTTAGAAGCAAAGATAGCCTTTAGGGATGCTAACGACATAGTTAGTGCAAATGGTACTATTAGTTATGATAAGGCATCTGTGAAGTACAATACACTTATATGGACTGGTTAGCATCCAGAGTATAAGACTGGAAACGCAAAGTACAAAGGTACGTTAGCTATTAACATAATTGGAGAACCAGAGCATTCAGGTATAATTAATAATATGAAGATTAAGGGCTAGGGTTCTTCTTCTAGAGGTTATTGGAAATGGAATCATCAATATGATTTCAATGCTGATTCTGTATGGACTGATGGAAATGGTGAAGAAAGAGGTGCTTTCTACCTGCTTAATGATGATTCACCTAAAGCTAAGAAGTTAGTAGCTAAATTAAATTGGGCTTCACCTATGCAATCTCATAAAATGGGTGCTACTGCTTTGTTCACAGACTTATGGAAATCAATAGTAGGAGGTAACAGTATAACTAAAACCTAGGGCTATGAGAATGTAAGGGTATCAGTAGAGGAAAAGCCATTTCTATACTTCATTAAGGAAACAGAAGATAGTTAGCCAGTCTTTTCTGGATTAGTAACTTTCGGAAGTGGTAAAGCTGATGTAGCTACATTCTAGGGAGATAAGAACACATTTAGTAGCTATCTGATGGTTGAAGGTTCAGATAATGGTATGCCTCTTACATTAAGACAAGTACCATGGATTGATTCAGAAGTTACCTATAATGAAGATGAAGAGTTTTTTGAGTACAATGGTGAAGGCTAGTTAGACTATGATTTAGGTAATAGAGATAATGTAACATACTTCAAAGATGCTTTTAATTTCTCATACCTGCATAGCACCAGATTGAAGCCATATACAAACGATAGTGAATTGATTGATTATTCCTATCAGTACTGGAATACATCTACCTATAATGTGATGAGATATAACCCTATTACACAAACTTGGGTTAATGCAGGTATAACTAAAGAAGGTGAAGACTATGCAGCCTTAAATATCAAATCACAGACTGGTATAGTACCTAGTGGCGATAAGGATGCAGATAACACAGCTTTCATTAATTGGAGAGTAGCAGACTTTAAGGCTAAAATATCTAATTACTATAATGTGAATGATGTGCTGTATTGTATGGCATTCTTGAAGATGATAGCTGCTGCTGATAACAGATGTAAGAACACCTATGAGTATCTAGACCCTATTACATTGAAGATATGTATGGCTTAGGATGATTTGGACACCATCTTTTTAACTGATAACGTAGGTAGAAAGACTAAGCCTTATTATGTAGAGGAACACGATAAGAATGGTTCTAACTTCTATTGGAATGGTGAAGATAATGTTTTCTACAACCTGATGGAATAGGCTTTCAGTCTAGAGTATAAAGCTATGATGAAAACTATTCTAGATAAGATGGCTTCTACTGAATTTGGTGGAAGTGCTTAGGAGTGCTTAGATAGATACTTCTTTAGCATCCAGAAGTATTTCCCTTCTGTAGCCTTTAATGAAACTGCTAGACTGCTTTATGAAGAAGCATCAGTAAAGTAGGCATCAGGAGAATATAAGAATGGTACACCAGCTATAACATAGTCTTTAGGTGATTAGTTATAGGCTGAAATGCAGTGGTGGAAGCGTAGATTGCCATACTTACAATCTTTGGCTTCATCTAATCCATTCTATGTAAGAAGTAAAGACAGCTTAGGATTCAGAAGCGTATTAACTACAGCATCAGGAAGACCATCATATACCTTTGATTTAACACCGTGGTAGTGGTTATATCCAAAGATTGGTGTAGGTTAGTCTATGGGTGCTGATACTACTAGAGTTCAAGCAAAAGAGACATATAAAACCAGTACCATTAATACAGATGGTAATACAGATACCTTTATCTATGGTGCTAACTACTATACTAGCTTTGGCGAATTTGCAGATAAGTCTATAGGTGAAACATTTGAGTTATCAGGTGAAAGACTGCTGGAATTTAGTGCTGATTCAAGAAAAATAAGTGGTACTATGCAGTTTAGACCTATTGCTATGAAGGTAAGTTGTCCAAACCTTAGAAAGCTTACTTTGTATGGTGTTTCTACTTTGGCAGGTAACTTAAACCTTAGTGGATGCAGCAAATTGGAATCAGTGGATTTAAGAGGTACAAATCTTAATACTGTTGTTTTCCCTGCTACTTCTACATTGAAGGAAATCAGCATACCTAATGTTTCTTCTTTATCTATTCTTGGATGCTAGGCACTTGAAAGAGTATATTTTGAAAGCCTATCTAATATGGTATCAATAACTACAGATAACAGTGTAGTGTTTGAGAATGTCATAACTAATGCTGCTAACTTGAAGGAAGTACATCTGTAGGGTATTAATTATAATGCTGGTGAATAGTCAGAACTGGTATATAACTTACTTCTGAATGACAATACTACAGCTACTGGTATTATCAATCTTAATAAAGCCCTAACTATTGATGAAAAGAATGCTTTGATACAGAAGTATGGAAACATTGATACTAAGGATAATAGTTTGTATGTTACATATCCTTTAGTTAGTCAAAACTCTATTAGTATAAGTGGAGATTCTTCTATTACCTAGGGAACAAGTAAAGAGTATAAAGTTAGCTATGAAGGTAATGATTTCATTTCAGTAGAATGGAGTGTTACTAATGCAGAATTTAAGGCAAATGGTTCTTCATGCATGGTTAAGGCTGCTGTAGATGCTACTGCAAATATAGTTATTAGATGCTAGGTGAATAGAATAGATAAAGATGCTTTGATAGCTACTAAAACCATAACTATAGATGAGTTGGTTAAGATTAGTTCTATTTCAGTAGCTAACTATGATGTTTATGCTGTTGGCAACTTTACACTACCTATTAGTTACAATCCATCTAACTATAGTGTTTAGATACATGATATTAAGGCAGTTGTATCTACTAATGAATATGTTTCTGTTGAATCTGCAGATAAGGATAATGTAGTTTTGAACTGTAGAAAGTTAGTTACAAACAGAGCTGCATCTGTGAATCTGAATGTAGAGGTAACAGATAATATAGGTAATGTAGTTAATACTACTGCAACGATTAATATATATAATCCAATTAAGAACTACTATGTAGAAGGTAAGGATTTAGCTTCTAATCCAAAGGTAACTAGTAAGGTAACATCAGGTGGTGAAACACAATTATCAATAACAGCAGGTGAAGGTACTGATGATTGGTATGTAGATAGTGTTTCTTCTTCTAGTGCAGATGTTACAGCTAAAGTAGTAGAAGGCTATGGTATTTCTTTACTAACTAATGATTCAATAGAAACTACAATAACTGTAAATATCAAATGTAGAAATAGATAGAGTGAAATGAACTATACTTTTACTTGGATTACAGTAATAGACTTTAATAATCTTTGCTTTACTTCTACTGGTGATTCTACAGTAGCACTATAGCCATTTAGCAGTAATTCAATGAGCGGTGCTGTAGCTAATTTGTTTATTAGTAAGAATGGTGGTGAATGGACTGAATGGGATTATTCAGCAGTAAGTTTAGCAGATGGTGAAAAGTTAGAAGTATATGGAACAGAGTTTAGAAATCTTAATACTTATAGCAGAGGTTATAAGTTTGTTCTTTAGGGAAAGATTAAAGTTAGTGGTGATTTGGTTGCTTTGAATAATGGTTCTTCTGTGATGAACAGTTATTAGTATGCTTCTTTATTTAAAGAATCAATAGGTTTATATGATGCTGCTGATTTAGTATTACCAAAGAAAGTAGGAGATAATTGTTATATCGGAATGTTTAACGGTTGTAAATCATTGGTTAATGCCCCTAAATTACCAACTATAACATTGGCGGATAGTTGTTATGAAGGTATGTTTTAGGGTTGTACTAGCTTGGAAAATGCCCCAGATTTACCTGCTACTACTTTAGCTTCTGAATGCTACAGAACTATGTTTTATAAATGTATTTCACTGACTAAAGCACCTTAGTTACTTGCTACTAATTTGGGAAGTAGTTGTTATGAAGGTATGTTTTAGGGTTGTACTAGCTTGGAAAATGCCCCAGTATTACCTGCTACTACTTTAGTTCCTAGTTGTTATAATTATATGTTTAGGGAATGCAGCAAACTTAATTATGTGAAGGCATTATTTACAGATAATACAGCTTCAAACTGTATAGATAACTGGTTAAAAGAAGTAGCATCATCAGGTACTTTCGTGAAGAATGCTGCTGCAACTTGGAATGTAGTAGGTGCTAGTGGAGTACCAGAAGGATGGACAGTATAGACAGTAACAGTTTAATTAGAGTACTAACTAAATTATTGATGCTATGAGAGTATATAATAATAAAGTGATTGCTGATGTAGGATATTACTTACGATATTAGTCTTTATGTGGTTTCTGCTTACCTCTAATAGAGGGAGCAGACTACATAGAGGAAAAGATTTCAGATGATGTTTTAGTTAAAGATGGCTATGCTTTGATTGGTGAAAGATTCTGGTGGAGTTTGGAAGATACCAAAGCTAAGGTAATTAAATAGATGTTTAACTATGATGAACAGATAGCCATTATCCTGAATCAGAATGAGAGTGAAGAAGATAAGTCTATGTTTGAACTTATGCAGGGATGGAGATAGTTTGTAAGCGATAAGATTAAGATGGCAAAGGTTCTAACTAAATAGGCTGCTAAGAAATGAAAGAAAACTGGAATCAATTAGGCTTTAAGGATAAGGCACAATATACTACAGCTATGGTAATGATAGCTAGTGGTATTCTTCTAGCATTCCTTAGCTTCTTATCCATCCATACTATAGCTAGTGGAACACTTATCTATATTGCATAGGCTTTTACAGCTGGAGGTGCAATCTTTGGGGTTAGTGTTTACTTTAAGAACTAGCTAATAGAAGCGCATGGTGAAACTATGAATAAGGTGAAGGAGTTGATAGAAGATGTAGTAGATAGAAAGATGAATAATTAATTAGAGTTAAGAAAGGGCTGGTATCTTTGGAGGTATCAGCCTTTTTTATTATCTTTGGCGAAAAATTTAAAAAACTTATAATTATGACTGACAGTAGTTCGGAAACTTTTTTCGGTTGGGCATTATTAATTTCGTTAATAACATCCCTAATTTGTTTAGCTCCATTTGTATGTAGCATACTACATCTTTTAGGGCTATGCCATTTCCAGTGCTTTAACAATGACGTGATGTGGGTATATGTAGCTTTATCTGCTATTGCTGGAGTACTTTCACTGAGTGCTATATTCAAATTTTTTATCATAATTATTTGTAGAGATAATATGGCGGATGATATAAAGAGAATGATATTTTTTCATCATAAACTAAAGGATCCAAGCAGAGCAAAAGAACTCTATGAAATCTTTTGTGAAGAAAAATGATACTATATCATCATAAACTAAAGAATCCAAATTGAGCAAAAGAACTCAATGAAGTTAAGGAATAACAATAGGCTGGTATCTTACTAAGGTACTAGCTTTTTTCGTTATTATGGTTACATTATTAACTTATTAAATAGATAAGATATGATAGATAAAGAAGCACTAATTAAGAAAGTTGTTAAGAAGTTAAAGGCTGAATATGATTATAATGTACCTGAAATTGCTAAACAAGACAGAGTTAATAGCCCTGAATTGGAATATGCAGTAGAAGTAGCTAATACTTTCGGTGAACATATTGCTAATGTGTTTGCTTTAAGATTGCCAGAGATAGACCAGAGCTTTAAACAGAAGTATCTAGATTCTGTAGAAGTACAAGACACATTAAGGGCTTTTCACTTGAATGCTGAAAAGTTCTGGTATCTTTGTCTGTTTATAAAGGATATAGTAGAAGGCTATGCTGAGGGTATAGAAGCTATTACCCCTAGAGAGGAAATAATCCAGTTAGTAACTCTTTTAAATACAGTGGACACTGATAAGGAAAACTGTAAAATATGTAATATGAAGAGTAACGCCCTTCTATCTCTAAAGGTAGGTAAGGAGACTGTAAAGATAGATAATTATGCAACGTTACTTTTGATTAAGGAAGCTTTGATTGACTTAATAAAGTCTGATTGGGAGCTGTTGGATGATTCTAGCCATAACATGACAAAATTACATAAATCTGTTATATATAAAATCGCTTGGTTTAATAGGTTTCTTAGTAGATTCCTAAAGGATAAGGTAGCAGATAAGGCTATCTATGCATCAAAGGGTAGTGCTATATCAACAGATAAAGGCTTATTGATAAGCAGAATGATATTTGTACTAAATATATCGGATGATGAAAACTTCTTTGATGAATATCATAAAACAGAAGAGGGTGAAGTTGTTAAGAGTGACCAGCTAAAGGGCTATTTGAAAAGGTATAAGAATGTAGAAGTGCCAGCACATCAAACACGTTATTTTCTTTAGGGAACTAAAAACTGCTTATTTTTGTTCCCAACTGGAAGCCTTAAAATCTTTGGAAGGTATTAGAATTTGCCTTATCTTTGCACCCGTCAAATAAAAGCTTTGACTAGTGCAAGCCATTAACAGATGCTGTAGCCCGTGGATTTGCATGAATCAATGTAGGGAGGAATCCAGCGTATTTAAATATGAAGACTTTTAAAGTTAATGGTAGTGATTTTAGGGTAGCATTCTTGGAAGGTAATCGAAACATTAACTCCAACAATGTGAAGAAGATGGAGGTAAGTTTGAAGGAGTTTGGCAAGAACCTGATGCCTATGGTTTATATAAAGGCTGATGATGCTAGACTTAATGGCAGAAAGCTTAAAGATGCTATAGATGGTACTACTGTAGAAGAAGGCAATAGAGCTAACTACATAGTAGTGCTAGATGGACAGCACCGATTTACAGCTGCTGTAAAGATGGAAAAAGAAGGGTTTGATACTTCTAAGCTGCTTTGGGAAGAGTTGAAGCTAGATGAAAATAAAACCATTGAAGAAGCTCTGATAGAGATTAATTCTGTAGGGCAGATGTGGAAAGGCACAGACTACATTTCTGGTTTAGCTTTGAGACAGCCAGATAATGAAATTGTACTGTTTGCTAAGAAGCTTTCAGACTTTGGAGTATCAGCAAAAACAATTAATAAGTACCTTCTTTTTGAAGATAAATTCAGTTGGGCTAAACCTGATTGGGATGTTATAAATGAGAAGGCTGATTTAGATAGGGCTAAGAAGATTTGGGATGTAGTTAAGCAGTTCCCTGATAATGTTAATAAAGAGTCTATCATCATAGACTATATAATGAAGGCTGGAGGTATTAAGCACTGGGAAGATGAATTGAAGAATGTAGCTAATGTAGGTAAGGATTTAGATACAAAGCTGAGAAATTTGAAGGTAAATGAAGCTAGACAGCTGTTGAAGAAAACACTAGCTGATTTGTTAGATTTAGGCTAGACTAGTTAAATAGTTGACAGTATCGGCGAATCGGTACCACTATAGCGCATGAATCGGTACCATCATAGCACTGCATTCGGTACCGATTACACCGCTACGCTTGGTACCGATACAGCGCTATCGTCAAATAGTCATAGAGAGGGTTATCACTTCGGTGGTAGCCTTCTTTTCGTTTATAGGGGTATGGGGTTAAATTTTAAGCATGAAGCCGCTAAACCCCAGCCCTACCGATTCTTGTGCGACAATTAGAAACGAAAAATCGAAAACAGCTGCAAAACTGCTTTCGATTCTTCTATTTAGTTTTTTCTTTCTAGTTCTTCTTTCGGTATTTCTACCTGATATTGTGCCAAATCAAAGTGCTTGAACAAATCACGATATTCATAGAACTTTGTTTCATCGTCACTTATGGTAAAGTCAAACCCTTCTGTTTTGGGCATGGTCTTCACATAAATCATCCGTTTCTCCATGTCAAACTGAAAACCTACTGGTAAGTACCAGACTGATGGCTTTATATAATTCTTCCAAAGGGCTATAACTTGTAAACCATTATTGAAAGTAACTATCACCATACCAGACTTAGCTTTTACTGAATAAGTCACTATAGATTCAAGCATCTGATAGAAAATCTTACTTTTACCTTCTAAGGACATTTCATTTAATTCCTTTGAGGTTTGAGATTTCTTTTCATCAGTTATCTTTTTCTTATTCTTAGTAACCTCTTTCTTGATATTGGTAATTTTTGTTTCAATATCTTTGAGCTTATCATTATACTCAGCTACTTTTTCATTTACTATTTTCATAACAGAAGAATCTGTAGAAAGCAATCCATTAGTAATAATGGTGTTCTTTTCAGAATCCAGTTTCTCTTTCTCTTTTTCTAGGGAAGCGATAGCAGTCTGCAACTTTTTATTTTCATTCTCTAGTGCTTTTATAGCTTCATTACTCTTAATAGTATAATTTTTACTGAGTACGTTTTGTTTTACAATATCCCAAACAATTCTATTCAATAAATGAAAATTTATGTTAGGATTCTTGCATCTGGATTTGCTGTATAAAACAGCTCTTTCAGCACATTCATAACTTAAAGAACTACCTAATTTTGATGGAGTGTTACCTACAGTTAAATTCTTACCACAAATACATTTACCTATACCTTTAATAGGATTAAAATGTTTGGTTGAATTTCCTTTAAAAAGTCTGTTGTTGGCACAAGAATAGTTTGCCTTTTCCCACAAATCATCAGAGATAGGTTGCTCTATTGGCAATCTGAAATATTCTCCTTTTCTTTTTCTCAAACCCTTATATATGGTATTGTGAATGATATTTTGTGCTGTTTGCTTTGAAATAGTATCACCATACATCATATTTATTTTGTCTGTTGTGGCTTGAAATGTCATACCTTCACTTATGTATTTAAATACATCTTTAACTATTTCCATTGCTTCATCATCCACTGCCAATAATGACTTTGGAGTTTTACCACTAACATAATTTGGGTTTGAAACAGCTTTAAATCCAAAAGGAATACTATAGTAAGATTCTGTTATTGCTAGTGGATTCATAGCAACTTTAGCATCTTTTCCAGTTATTGCTCTTGTGATGATTTTCTTTCTTTCATACGCAGAGCCTTTTGCTTCAAAAATGAAAGGTATAAATTTATCAATATCTAAGAAATCTTCCTTAGTTAATATGTTTTCGGGTTTATCCAAAAGTACAATATTAGCTTTATCCAATAACTCATAAATATCATTAGCAGTTTTAAGATAGTTTTCATTACGGCTAAATCTGGATAGCTCGCTGATAACTATCAAGTCTGCATCTCCCTTTTTTATATTAAGAAGATTCTGATATTCTTTTCTATCTAAGTTTGCGCCACTGATGGCAAAATCTTCATAAATATGCACTAAAGTATATCCGTTTTCAGTGCAATACTTATTAATCAAGTACCTTTGTCTTTGCAGGTCTTGATTGTTCGTCGAAACTCTAATATAACCTATAACATCCATATTATTAATTCTTTATGTTTTGCGCAGCAAAGATACAAAAAATATCTGAAACTAAAGCTACAAAGTGCGGAAAATTAATGTTCACTGCCTTATTTTGGAGCACGAGCTCCTTCACACAGCTCACCATATCGGTGAGAAGGCCTTTGATGGCACCCTTCGAGAACGGGGTATTGTGGCTCGTCATGTGTTCGGCGAGTTCATCGATACCGATGGTTTCTGTTACTACTGGTCGCGCATAATACTTGCCATACGCTTCCTTGATTGTCTTGTTCTTGTTCTTCACTAACTTGATGAGAATCATACTTTTAAAAAATTAGTTTTAGTAAAAAGCAGTCTGTGTCTCCGCCGAGACCGTTGCTGCATCAACCTCTCTGATTGACGATACAAAGATACAACATTCCCGACCCCCCAACTATGCGATTTGTGCGATTTGCAGGGATTCGGGAAAAAAAGGTTGAAAAAAATGGTATTTTTTTATGTTACTGAACTTTCAACGATGTAGAGCGGAGCGCAGGGATATTAAGAATTGCTTTTATCTGAAAAAGGACGCCTAAAAAGGCAAAAAATAGTAAAATAGAGCATTTGTTTTGAGTTTCAAGTGGTTGTGGCAGTCGTTGGCTTTAGTTGGCAGTGACAAGGAAATGAGGAAAAAGAAGATTAGAGAAGTAGAAACGCTTTCAAATCATTACTCAATGGAAACGCCCTAATAAGCATTTTTAACGGTGGCGGTTCATATTTCCCCATTCTGCGTAAGTTTTGGTTTTGCCATGCAACTCTCATAGTTTAATTTTGCACCGAACAAAAAAGTAAGAATTATGAGATGCACTTTCAAGACAGTCTTCTATGTAAATGGAAGCAAGGAGAGAAACGGAATTGTCCCTATCATGGGACGTGTGACAATCAACGGAACTATCGCACAGTTCAGTTGCAAGCAGAGCGTTACCAAGGCTATCTGGGATGCCAAGGGCAACAGAGCCATAGGCAAGAGTAAAGAAGCCAAGGAGGTGAATTTTTCGCTCGACAACATCAAGGCTCAAATCGCCAAGCATTACCAACGACTTTCCGACCGTGAGGCGTTCGTTACCGCTGAAATGGTGAGAAACGCCTATCAAGGCATAGGCACCGAATACGAGACCTTGCTCAGAGCTTTCGACAAGGAGAACGCAGCCTTTGCCAAGCGTGTAGGCAAGGACAGAGCCAAGAACACTTACAACAAGTATCTTGTGGTGAGAAAGTACGTTGCCGAGTTCATCAAGTATCAGTACAAGCGCAGCGATATGTCCATGAATGAGCTTACTGAGGAGTTCATCCGTGACTATTGCCTTTACTTGAAAAATGTGGTAGGGCTTGCGCAGTCCTCCATTTGGATTTACTCCATACCTCTGAAACATATCGTTACGGCGGCACACTACAACGGCAAGATACCGAGAAATCCGTTTGCCATGTACCACGTTGATCCAGACCATAAGGAACGTGAGTTCTTGACCTTGGACGAGCTTACCGCCATGACTGAGATAAAGTTGGAAGACCCCAACATGGCATTTGCGAGAGACCTTTTTATCTTTGGCAGTTGGACAGGTATAGCTTTCATCGACATCAAGAACTTGACGGAAGATAACATCACCATGGTAAACGGTGCTCCTTGGATAGTGTCCAAGCGTCAGAAGACAGGCGTACCGTTCCGAATCAAGCTGTTGGATATTCCTATGCAGATAGTTGAGAGATACAAATCTTTCAGAAACGGCAATCACTTGTTCAACATTGGCAACCTTGACAGCATCAACAAGCGCATCAAAAAAGTAGCGGTAATGTGTGGCATCAAGAAACGAGTTTCATTTCATGTCTCCCGCCATAGTTGGGCTGTTTTAGCATTGGAGTATGGTATGCCAATAGAGAGCGTTAGCAAAATTCTCGGTCACACGAATATCACCACGACACAGATATACGCCAAGGTGACAAGCAGCAAACTTGACCATGATATTTCTGTCTTTGAAAGTCGAATCAAGGGGCATTTGCCTGTAATGGGAGGAATGGCATGAAAAGGACAACTATCACTATGGACGGAAATGGGATACTTTCCATTCCGTCCAACTTAGAGGAACTGTGGATGAGTGAGGGAGAGTTGGTTGATATACTTTATGTTACCGCTCCGAAACTCAACTCAGTGATACGAGCCATATATAAAGAAGGTATGTTGTCTATGTCGGAAGTCCAATGCAAGGACGAAACTCCCGTTAGTGTTTGGCAAACGCTGTATAATTTTCCTATGATAGTTGCCATTTGCTTTCGTCTCCACTCTTTTGGCGCAGCACAACTTCGTGAAGTTATCCTCAAGAGATTGTACGAAACAAAAGAGAAAACAACTATTGTCCTACAACTCAACGGAGGGACGAATGCCTTTTGTTGAAATTGGTCGTATCTTTGACGCTTCGGTTGTTCACTGTCGTATAGAAATGCACTTGTAATGTGATAAAGATATATCCATGCAAAGAATAGTGTAAGCATATATACATTGATGTCATACGTTTTACATGTTTATCGTATGACATATAAAACGTATGACATGCAGGAATACATTTTTGTTCATCCCGAGGAATGGTATTCTATGTCCCCAATTCTTCGGGATTTATTTGTTTCATCCTTTGGACATAGCGAAAAACGAGTCGTTCCTTGGAGGCTTTGCGCCTCCAGCCACTTGGGCGAACCACCGCAGTGTTTTCAATGGTATTAGGTTTTATTCTTGCCAAAACATTGTGTCCACAAAGACACAGCAAGGTATGTTTCGAGTTACTCGAAACCTTTTGGGTTACTCCCAAAGACCTTGCCATAAATGGATGTATTTCTCTCCAAAGTTGAGAAATAATAAAAACTTTATTTTACAACACCTGTTTTGTTAGGTTTACATTGTTAGTTTTACAGTGCAGACACACTCTCTTCCCCTCAGTAGATAGTTATACGTGAAGGTATTGACGGAATTATAGATAGTGTATGCATATTGGCGTTGATTCAAAATGTTCCTGATGTCAAAAGAAATCTTCATGGCTTTCTTCCTATATGACAACCCCATATCGAACAAACTCATTGTCTTTGACACATCTTTCGTCAATTCATTCTTTACAATGTCAGCAGAAGTGTCGAATGTAAAGCCATCGAATGGCATGAGTTTCAATGACACTTTGTGTTGTTGGCTCAGATAGCTGTTGTTCTGATACTTCGTGGAAAGATAAGTTTTGGCAAACATTCCGTTATAAGCCAACTCCACATACTTGCAAGGCTGTGAAGTCAGATATGGGGAGAATGCCCAACTCTTCCATGTGTATTTCTGTTGATTGTCGTTCTGCAAAGTCGTTTGTCGCTTCCATTGGTAGCCACCATTCAAGGAAATCTTTGTCTTGATGGGTTCTATAAATTTAGTGACACCAACTTGCCCCATAAAACTTCTACCTGTATTTGGGGCATATATCTTCGACATCGTGATGAGAGTAGAACTTGCATCTTGACTCATCAGTAAGTTGTTCTTTTCCTGATTATATAGAAAGTCTGCATTGAAGAACCACATTTTCAGTGGTATCTTATAGTCGTAATGCAATGAGGCGTTCAAACTCTTGTTGTCCGCCAAGATACCAGAGCCAACCTTCAGCGAGGTGTCATTGAATCTGACGGGTGTTTTCAAGAAATCCAAAATGTCCCCAAAGGTGCGAGCATAGAATATGTTGGTGCGAAGTACCGAGCGAGAAGTTACCTTATAGTTGCAATATACGCTAGGACAAACAGAATAAAACCAAGAACCAGACGATGCGCTTTCCAAGTTGTCCTTATGGATTATATAGTCTATGCGCATAGGTATTTCCAATCGGAAGACATATTTATATTGAGGATGTGAGTACTCATATTGTGGTACCAGAGCCATTCTGAGATTCTGCATATTCACATCATTGCTCTCGTCTGTAGGGTGCAGGCTTGTTTGCACCTTATCCATATAATAATTCAGCAATATTGGTAAATAAATACGAGAATAGAGATGCTTCTTAGACATTGAGAGAGTATTCTCTGTACGAAAACTTCTTCCATTGGCATTTTGTACCACATTATCGGTAGTTTCCTTGTTAAGAGTTATCTTTCCCATAGGAGAACCTTGATACGACATGATAGACGTAACCGCCCAACACAAATCCTTGTGATGCCACAAGGTAGAGAACTTGTTGTTCACATAAAACTCTCTCATGGTCTGCTTCTGGTTAAAGAGAGAACCGTTCTCTTTAGTAGGCAATTCTGATGTCAGAAAAGAACCTGTGCTCGACAGTGTGTTGCTAAGATAAGTCTTTTCTGAGTTGTCCTTGTATTCCAACTGGATGCTTGGGCGATGTATGGTTGATAGGGGAGAATACTCTTGGGCGATAATGACATTGTTATCCGCATCCGCATAACTTCTCGTCAAGTTATAGTCGTACTGACTTTTGGCATAGCTATACCCGATATTACCTTTTAGGGTAACATCCTTTCTTATCTTTCTCAATATGTTGAATGACAATAATCTATCTGTTGGTGAGGCATATCTGTCAACTTCAATAGGAGGAGTGGTAGCGGAAATGTTCTCTAATAAATTAGACAACGTAGATAATGTCTCTTTGTTGTCAAAGTGATTCGTCCCATCAGTCAATGCAAACTGATTGATATTGCCTGCTTTTAGCGAAGCCAACATTTGAAAGTTGGATTTGAAGAGCATACCGGCACCATTGATTTCATATAAGGTATGTTTGCCTGCCCCTAATGACACTCCATAAGAGCCTACAGGCTTAAACTTTGCCTTGTTGCTCATGTTCACATTGATAGCCACGTTGTCTGAGAATACATCTTTGTTGGCTTTTACGGCTTGGTGGTTACTCAACACTTGGACTGAGTTGACAAAAGAAGCGGGTATATTGGTAGTGGCAATGTTGTATCGTCCACCCAACAAATCCATGCCATTGATATAGAAGTTAGAAATCTCCTTGCCCAGATATTTGATAGAACCTTTGTCACCTACTTCAATGCCAGGGAGTTTCTTCATGGCATCTTTCAGCGTATAGTCATTCTTTCCGATATACGAGGCTAAGTTGTATGACAAAGTATCCCCTCGTTGGTAGATGGCTGGAGCTTTTACAACAACCTCTTTTAGGTCTGTGGTCTTTTCCTTTAGATTGAAGTTGCACTCTTGTGAGACATTCTTGATTTCTCTTTTGGTTTTCTCGTATCCGATGGCTTCGGCAGTGACGATTAGCTGCTTGGCATCTGACTTTAGTGTTATCTTATAAGTTCCATTTTCTGATGTTCTCGCAAAGCCAAGAGTAGCCTTATCGGCATTTACTCTTACGATGACACCTTCCAAAGCCGTGCCAATGGTGTCACGCACTATTCCTGTAACTACACTTTGGGCAAAAGTGCAGTTACAGAGACAAGCTAACATCATCAAAATTAAAAACCTTATCATATTTATCAATCTCTTTGTTTACTTCAATTCGAGAGGAACATATCCATTAGGGCGCACTCTCAGTACCACACCATTGACCAAGGCACTATGCCCACCATCCTCATATTTCTGAATAGTCATCTCGCTGATGGATTCTGCAGGAATGTTGCCCATAGGATTTTGCTCAAACTTATTCTTCGCCTTGACAAACTGTTCCCTCGAAGTCTTGATGGTATTGGTGTAAGGCTTGAAGTTCATAGGGGTGCTTGATTTACGGAAAGTTATAGCTTTGAACTTATGTATGCCTTCTGAATCCTTTGCTGCCAATACCAAGCCTGGCAAACCACAAAGTTTCCATGGTCCAAAGGATGCTGGTATGTCCGTGGAATACCAAACAGTCCAAGTTCTTCCACCATATTCTCCAACAGCTTTCTGACAGGTGTAACCACAGATAGTGTCAATGCCCTCGCTCAGATTCCAATTTATGGGATTGGCACTTTCCGTATAGCTGTAGTAGTTTGGCGTGATTACGCTATAAACGGTCAGTTTGCCCTTAGGCACATTTTGAGAGACAGATTGGTCGAAAAGCAAATCATTTCTCTTTTCCCGTGTCTTGAACTTTTGAATCTCTGATTCTGGCGCTTTGCAAGCAATGGCAGAGTCTGCTTGAAACGCAGTGTAATCAGAGAACATAGCTGAGTTTCTGCCAATTTGAAGAATGGTAGAAGTGGCATCAGAAGAGCCTTTGTCATTCTTCATTTGGTACTCGTAGATGCATTCGTATTCATCTACGGAAGAGGAACTCGTTTTCTGCCCGAATGTCTCTGATGTTAGGCAGATGGTGGTTATCAATAAAACAATCTTTTTCATATTCTTTGTCTTTATTGTTGATACTAATGTTATTTCTCTTGGCTTATTGGGCAATTCATAAATGCGGAAGAGTCAACTTTGGGATTAGAATTATACTTCACGAATAAAAGTGACTCGCAGTTTCCAAATGCTCTATATCCGATTTTCTGCAAAGATGCAGGGAGATTGATGCCTTTAAGGTTAATGCATCGGGCAAAGGCAAAATCGGAGATCTCTCTCAAATTGTTCGGAAAGACTATGCGTTCCAAGTTCTTGCAACCAGAAAATGCACGGTCGTTAATTACTTCTAGTTGATTCTTGAATACAAGGGCCTTTATGCCTTCGCAACAAGTGAAAGCCAGTCTTCCTATTTTGCTCACATGCTCAGGTATCACGGATATGCAGACCTTATTACAATCCCAAAATGTCCATTCACCGATTTCTTGCAAACTGTCCGGCAAGACGCTAAGCTCTAATTGATGGTCCATATTGAATGCACTATTGCCGATATACCTCACTGTGTTTGGCATCTTTACGGTTTGAAGATTCTCACAAGTATTGAAAGCTCGTTTTTCTATAATCAGCAAATTGTCGGGAAGGATGACTTGCTTGATGTACTTATTCATTTCAAAAGCCATTTCTCCTATTACTTTTACATCCTTAAGCTCTTGGATGTTATTAAAATCCACAACAGAGTTTTTTCCTTCCCATTTCACAAGGCGAGTTCCATATTGTGAATCTTCTACCGTAAAATGGCTCTTTCCTTTTGCCAATGAAAGTGTTGGTAACCAACAAAGGCATAGCAGAAATAGTACAGCAACTGAAATCTTACTTTTTATCATAATCTTCTATTTTTAGTGTTCTTTATATTCAAAGACGAAAGAATGATAAAAGGGTAAACTACTTTTTCCAATATTTTTCAGCCATAGGCTGCAACCTTTCCTTTATTACTTCCATAACAGTCTTGAAATCAAGAGTTTCTTTCCATTGAATCTTTTTCAGAAATGCTTTCCAGCGAACTATACGTGCTGCGTCTGTCGCAAAACTTTCTGTAAACAACTGCAATTCGGGATTGTATGTAAGCCCTCTATTATCGAAAGTCGCCTTAATCGCATCATATAATGTGTCATCAGACAAGTCTCTCTTTGTCAGGAGTTGGTAACAGTCGAAGAAATCTTTCATGCGACTGTTGAGCACATCTCGGTCTATCATCGTATGGAATTTCTCGGCGACAACAGTCTCCAAGGAATATGCCTGTATGTTCACAGATGGAATGTCAGGCAAAAGCAATGGGAAGTCAATAGTTGTTGGATATGGAGTTACAACATCACCAAAGCCAATGTCAACAGACATGTTGTAAGCGATAGTATCCATGTGGGCCGTAAAGTAAAATCTTGTGCCAGGATACTTCTTTTCAACAGTTATAGGCTCCAACTTAATGCTGTTAACATCAAACGATACTCCATCCTCATCGCATACAATGCCCAAAATTTCCTGGAACACGTGCGCAAGGAAATCCCTATCACGGCTAATTCTATCTGCCATGAAATCAACATCTACTGTAGGACGTGCCTCAAGTCCGTTCATCGCATAAAGCAAAGAGCCACCTTTCAGCAAAAAATTGTCCTTATATTGGCTTACAGATACTCTGTAAAGCAACCTCTCGTTGAAATATCTTGCCAAGAGATACATATATTTATAGCCTGTCTCATTCATCAGATTGAGCAAGCGGGTCTTAACAGACTTACCGTAGTTTTTCTTTCCCATCTTATTCTATAGCTATTTCAAGATAATTTTTCAATGTATTAAACACTCTGAGGCGTTGGGCGTAATCCTGCAAACGAGTGAGATTGCGGTTTGGCTTTTTCAGATAGGTGCGTATCACTTCAGCACAAATATCTAACCCCAATTTATTCCTGTATTTTACAGCATCGCAAACACTTCGCTCCATATCGGTAATACGAACATGATACCCTGAAATTTCTGCATCCATAATGCCGAACTCCAAGTTCTCCTTCTTCCAATAATACAGCTCTATCGGAAGCGTATCTGGTATCACCACCTTCCGCTTGTTGGCGATGGCTATACAAAAAGCAGGTGGAACAGTTGTCGAAAGCTGATGGTAAGCCCACGCATTGTACAGGCATACAATACCATTAGGTACAATCCGTTCCACATCAATCATTGTATTAAGCAAAGCATCGGGAACGGCATATATGCCATGACGCAACTTTATCAAGTCGCCACGCTCCTTAGCTCTCAACAGTCGTTTATACTCTGACAGATGAGATATATCAGTAGTGGAGATAGTGCCACCAAGTGCTGCTACTTTGCAAACTATATTGTTCATTTCACCTCTTATTAAATGTCATTACAGCTGCAAAAATACAATAAATTTCGATAATACGGTAAGATTCTACGGATAATTTCATAAAATACCGCACATTTTTGCATATTTTCAGAGTCCTAATTATATTTGAGATGATAATAAACTCTAAAAAACATGCAACAATGCAGTATTCTAAATTTAAAATTGTATTTTTGCCACCAAGATGACAAAGAGTTGTTTGACAATCAAACGTATGCAAATTGTAGAAATTAGAACCGTTGCTAAATCATTACCTCCATTGAGGTGAAAAACTCATAAATCGCTCATTCTAAGCTATTCGGCAGATTTTAGCGTAATTTTTCAAAGACATTTTATTCCGCATTATTTTGCAGATACCAACTTTTTTCGTAACTTTGCCAAAAATTCAATAAAAAGCGTAAGCGGCTCCGCGTTTATACCTTGCCCTTTATCGTAAAAGTTCTTACCTTTGCACCATAATTTTAAAAGCAACGAAATTATGAGAGCAACAGAACGTTATGAGAGGGCATGGAATGCCTTCCAGATTCAT
>ERZ772821.747-NODE-747-length-22904-cov-10.130421_pt1 | contig 22904 bp, 34 predicted proteins | sample MGYA00580859_ERZ772821 | MGnify/ENA primary metagenome ERZ772821 (study PRJEB29015, sample SAMEA2737674) | human gut metagenome | biome: human gut; feature: human-associated habitat; material: faeces | place: China | collected 2012 ...
TCTTCTAGTGTATCTGTAGGTAAAGCTCCCCAGATAAGAAGAGATTTCTTACAGATAACAACACTTTAAGACTTAGACTTAAAGTGAATAAAATATTAAAAAATAATTGACAAGTATAAATAATAATTATATAATAAGTATAGATTTTCTATTACTATTAGTGACAGATAGTAGATATAAATAAGTAGAAAACGGGTAGTTCCGATAAAAACTAATAAAGAGCACATTAGTGAAATAAGGTGGCACCGCGGATAATAGTATTCGTCCTTATGTAATTGATGTGTTTTTATATTATATGAAAGGAAGATGTATATGAAAAATAAATATAGAACAATTTATTGTGGTGAAGTATCCACTAAAAATATCGGTGAAGAAATAAAAGTAGCAGGCTGGTTAGAACAAAAAAGAAATCTAGGTAGTCTAGTATTTATGACTCTAAGAGATGAAACAGGAGTAATTCAGTTAATAAGTGAAGATATTGATAGTTTTAAAGATATAACGAGAGAGAGTACTATGACTGTAACTGGAGTAGTAAGACATAGAGCTGAAGGTATGACTAATCCTAATATGAAAACAGGAGAAGTAGAAGTACTAGTATCTTCTTTTGAAGTACTAGGAGTGGCTCAAAATGTATTACCTTTTGAAATTAATAGGAGTACTGATGCTTTTGAAGATACTAGATTAAAATATAGATATCTAGATTTAAGAAATCCTAAAGTACATGATAGAATACTATTTAGAACAGAAGTATTAGATTATATGAGAAAAATAATGAAAGAGATGAACTTTACAGAGATTCAAACACCAATTATAACTGCATCATCTCCAGAAGGGGCTAGAGACTTTATTGTACCATCAAGAAAGTATAAGGGAAAATTTTATGCACTACCTCAAGCTCCTCAAATATTTAAACAACTACTTATGTGTTCAGGATTTAATAGATATTTCCAAATAGCTCCATGTTTTAGAGACGAAGATCCTAGAAGTGATAGATTATATGGTGAGTTCTATCAATTAGACTTAGAAATGTCTTTTGCTACTGATGAAGATGTTTATGCAGTAGGAGAGAGAATCTTCTACGACATATTTACTCACTTTAGTGATAAAGAGGTATCAGAGAGACCATTTAGAAGAATACCGTTTAAAGAGGCTATGCTTAAGTATGGTTCAGATAAACCAGATTTAAGAAATCCATTAGTGATTGAAGACTTAACTGATATATTAAGTAAGAGTTCATTTGAACCATTTAAAACATCTTTAATTAGAGGTATTACTGTTAAGAATATTGATAAATCAAACTCTTGGTATAAGTCTATGGAAGAATATATGAAGAGTGTTGGAGCCCCTGCACTTGCATATATTAAAGTAAATGAAGATATGACTTTTAAATCATCATTAGATAAGTTCTTAACTGATGAAATAAGAAAAGAATTAGTAGATAAATGTAATCTAGAGGCTGGAAGTACTTTATTTGTACTAGCAGACTCTAAGAATAAAATAAATAAATTAGCAGGTCTTCTTAGAATTAAATTAGGTAATGAACTTGATTTACTTGATAAGAATAAATTTGAATTCTGTATTATTAATGATTTTCCTATGTATGAATATAATGAAGAAGAGAATACTTGGGATTTTGGTCATAATCCATTTAGTATGCCTCAAGGTGGATTAGAAGCTCTTACTGAAGATAATATTGAAAATGTTGTAGCATATCAATATGACTTTGTATGTAATGGTTATGAGATGGCTTCTGGGGCTGTTAGAAATCATGATATTAGAATAATGAAGAGAGCCTTTGAACTTGCTGGTTATACTGATGAAGATGTTGAGACGAAGTTTAGAAGTTTATATACAGCATTTCAATATGGAGCACCTCCTCATGCTGGAATGGCTCCTGGTATTGATAGAATACTAATGCTATTAAAAGATGAAGAAAATATTAGAGAAATGGTTGCTTTCCCACTAGGGGCTAATGGTGCTGATGCTATGATGGGTTGTCCTGGTGAAGTATTTGAAAAACAACTTAGAGAAACACATATTAAGGTTAGAGATTAATATTTATTAAGGGGGATATATGAATAATAATTTTGATTTAGTTGTAATTTATAGAAGAATGGAAAAGAAAGATGTAATTAATTATATACCAGTATATTGTGAAGTTGGTACTTATAATCAAGATAGTGAAGTATTTACTACTACTAAAGGGAAGAAATATCATCATATGATTGAGGGAGAAGAGTATGCCTTTTTAGGTAGACTTCCTCTCTTTAGATATACTGATCTTTATCCTAGATCTTCACTTTTTACTATTAAAACAAAAGCCTTTATCAATAACGCAAAACATAGATATATATTATCAGAAAGTGAAGATAATGTGCCAATAGTCTTACAAGTAGAAAAGAATAATGAATGTAATATCTTTCTAGATAGAGACTTAATAAACTTCTATAACAAATATTATCCTGAATTAGAAATTGATAATATTATTGGTAATAATGAAATGAATATTAGTGATGTTTATAAAGAACTAACTAGTAAGATAATAGGTCAAGATGAACAAATAAAACAAATATTATCTACTATATGGAAGCAATATAATAATGAAGATAAGACTTTTAATTATAATATGTTAATTAATGGTCCAGAAGGTGTTGGTAAGACTACAATCTTTAAATTACTTGAAGAATTACTTGGTATTCCTTGTGTTATTATTAATGCTAAAAGATTAGGTAGTGAAGGTTATATTGAAAATATATTATTAAATTTATTAGAAAAGACTGAATTTGATGTTGAAAAGGCTAAGACTGGTATTTTGGTTATTGATAAATTAGAAGAAATATCGACAAATAGTAAAGAAAGACATAGTACTTCTAGTAAGGCTTTACAAGAAATTATTATTAATTTGATTGATGAAGGAGTATTTACTATTAATACTATTGATAATGAGAAATATCGTTTTAGTATGGATAAACTACTTATAATTGGTATTGGTAATTTTAATAATAATGAGAATCTTAGAAATACTACAGTGGGATTTAATACTGCATTAGAAGATAATACTCTTGATTCTTATGGTATTATACCTGAACTTGCTAATAAATTTCCTATTCTAATAGAAATGAATAATTTGACACTAGATGATTATATTAATATTATTAAGAATTCTACTTTAAGTTCTCTTAATACTAATAGGGAATTTTTAGGTAAAAGGAATATTAACTTAGAAATATCTGAAGAAGTTATTAATATGATAGCTAGAATAGCTTATGATAGAAAATTAGGTGCTAAGAGTATTAATGAAATACTTGAGTCTTCTCTTGCACTAGCTGAGTTTGAGATAGCTAGTAATTCTTCTTTATATGAGAGTTTAATTATTGATAAGTCTACGATTAAAGATAATAAGAAATATACTTTAGTAAAGAGAAAGAATAATTAATCTTTCTTTTTCTTTTCCTTTACAGCCTATCAAAGATAGTCTTCCAAGGTATTTTTGAACCTGTAGTTTCAAAAATAAATATTTATATATTATAATGATATTGTTTGTTATAGAGACTATAACTAGGCTCTATAACACCTTCAGAGACTACAGGCTCGGAAGGAATAAAGTAAAATAATTGTCAAATATAAATAAAGCTATTTACTAATAATATAGACTATGATATAATTAAGATACCTAGAGGATACGACATCTTTAGTATAAAACCGACTAAAGATATTAATAGGGGAGCTAATATAATTTATGTGTTGAATGCTTGCTTTTAAGTAGGAATCCTAATTAAATTATTGTGCTGACCCACCTGTGACTTACGCCGCGGGTTTTATCTTACAGAGTCGGTCCGTCTGGGCTTTTTTTTATATTGATTTTGTGATATACTAATAATGGTGATGAAAAATGGAAATAAAAAATAATACTATATATACTAATGACTTAGTAAAAGAATTTTTAAGAGTATATTATTTTGATAAAGTAAAGACAATTAGAATAATTATGAATATACTAATAGCAGCATTAGTAGTTAGATTTTTCTTTTTAGATAATACTACTACTATCGATATAATTACCTTTATATTTAGTTTATTTGGTATCATAGAATTAAATACTAATATGTTACCATATACTAATTATAAAAGATTAGAAAAAAGAAAAGATAGTATTCTAAATACTAAGATAAAATATCTATTTAAAGAATATAATTTTATGATAGATAATGGTAAAGAAGAATATATAAATTATAAAGATTTATATAAAGTAATTGAAAGAAATAATTACTACTTATATATAAATAAATATAAAGCTTTTATAGTAAGTAAAGAAGGTATTAGTAAGAATAATATAGAGAAATTAAGTAATAATTTTAAAGATAAAGTATCCACCTATAAATATATAAAATAATGTTTGATAGAACAATAGCTTTAATAGGTCAAGATAATTTAGATAAAATAAAGAGTAAACATATTCTTATAATTGGAGTAGGTGGAGTAGGTGGATATGCAATAGAAGCTCTTATTAGAAGTGGTATTCATAATATAACATTAGTAGATTATGATAACATAGATATATCTAATATTAATAGACAAATAATAGCTAAAGAAAGTAATGTAGGTAAATTAAAAGTAGAGGCTTGGAAAGAGAGAATTAATGAAACAAATAGTAGTGTTTTAGTAAATACTTTACCACTTAAAATAGATGAAAATAATATTGATATATTATTTAAAAGCTCCTACGACTATATAATAGATGCTTGTGATACTGTTATAGTAAAGAAATTACTTATTAAGAAATGTCATGAAAAGAATATTAAATTAATTACAGTATGTGGTATGGGTAAAAAGTTAAATCCTAGTCTAGTAAAAATATGTGATATCAAAGATACTTCATATGATCCACTTGCTAAAAGTATTAGAAAATATGTCAAAGATGAAAAAATAAGAGGTAAAGTACCTGTAGTATTTTCTAGCGAGGAACCAAAGAAGAATGATAAAAATTTAGTATCTTCAATGATGATGGTACCCGCTACTGCTGGTATAAATGCTGCTTATTATGTAATAAATGATATTATAAAATAAAAGATAAGAAGAATCATTAATTTGATTCTTCTTTTACATATTATCTAATCTATTTATTATTTCTTTATATATTCTTTCATTTTTATTATCCTTAGGAATATAATACTTACTACCTAGAAGATTATCAGGTAAATATTGTTGTCTTACATAATCATTTTTATAATTATGAGGATATTTATATTCACTAGATGGATTCTTTAAATGATTAGGAACATCTCCTATATTCTTAGTACGAATATCTTCAAGGGCTTTATCAATAGCCATTTCAGCACTATTACTTTTTGGTGATAAAGCAAGTTCTATTACTATTTCTGATAATACAATTCTAGCTTCTGGAAGTCCTAGTCTTAAGGCAGCATTAATTGCAGCATCTACTCTTGGTCCCATACTTGGATTAGCAAGACCAATATCTTCATAAACAATAACGGATAATCTTCTTACAATAATGTCTAAGTCTTCAGCATCAATTAATCTAGCTAAATAATGAAGAGCAGCATTAACATCACTACCACGAATAGATTTTTGAAAAGCTGAAATTACATTATAATAACCATCAGCGTTCTTATCAAATAAACTATTAGTTCTATTACTTATTTTAGTTAAAGTATCTAAAGTAATATTTTTATCTTCAGTAGAGTAGTAGGCTACTTCAAGTGTATTATAAGCATATCTTAAATCAGTGCCTGATATACTAGCTAAATAGTTTTTTGCTTCATCAGTAATAGTTAAACCTTCTAAATAATTAGATTCTATAGCTTTATCGATACCTTTCTTAATATCATCACTAGTTAAATCTTTAAGTTCAAATAATTGACAACGACTTCGAATAGCTGGATTGATAGCATGATATGGATTAGAAGTAGTCATACCAATTAAAGTAATAATACCGGATTCAAGATAGGGCAAGAGAATATCTTGTTTATCTTTATTTAATCTATGTATTTCATCCACTATTACAATTAAACCATCATATAATTTTGCTTCTTCAATAACTGTATCAAAATCTTTCTTATTATTTACAACGGCATTGAGGTTACGATATCTCATACCAAGTTCTTCCGCTATTGCAGTAGCTATACTTGTCTTACCAATACCTGGATGGCCATATAAAATCATTGAAAATAATTTCTTATTTTTAACCAAATTATATATAACTTTATTTTCTCCTACTAAATGTTCTTGACCAATAATATCTTTTAAAGATTTAGGTCTTAATTTAATTGATAATAATTCTTCCATAATATCACCATTCCTTTATGATAAAAACGAAGATAGTCTATAATGAACTATCTTCATTATTAATTATACATCTTATATTTGTTAGTTAAACTTGATACTCTTTTCTTTTCTCTATCTAAAACTCTATCATTATTGTAGTTATTTAATACATTATATATAATATCTCCAATAGTAACAAAGTCTTCTTCTTTTAATCCTCTTGTAGTCATTGCAGGACTTCCTATACGAATACCACTTGCTTTCATAGGACTAAGTGTTTCATTAGGTATAGTATTTTTATTAACTGTTATATGTACTGAATCTAATATTTCTTCAGCTTCTTTACCAGTAATACCAAGTGAATTATATACATCTAATAATATTAGATGATTATCAGTACCACCAGATATAATAGTCATACCTTTACTAATTAAATAATCAGATAAAGCCTTAATATTTTTAAGTACTTGTTCTTGGTAAGTTACAAATGATGGATCTAATGCTTCATAGAAACATTGTGCTTTAGCAGCAATTACATGCATAAGCGGTCCACCTTGAATACCAGGGAAAATAGTTTTATTTATTTTCTTTATAATCTCTTCATTATTAGTAAGAATAATACCTCCTCTAGGGCCTCTTAAAGTTTTATGAGTAGTAGAAGTAACTACATCAGCATAATCAACGGGATTCATATGAAGATGGGCTGCTACTAAACCGGCAATATGGGCCATATCTACAAATAAGTAAGCATTAACTTCGTCTGCTATTTCTCTAAATTTTTTAAAATCAATACTTCTAGAGTAGGCACTAGCCCCCGCTATTATCATTTTAGGTTTTGTTTTTAAAGCAATTTCTCTAATGTTATCATAATCCAAATAACCAGTATCAGGATCTACTTTATAATCAACAATATTATAATCTGTACCACTAAAATTAAGAGGATGACCATGAGTTAAATGACCTCCATCAGATAAATTCATTCCCATAACAGTATCACCATGATTAAGTAATGCTCTATATACAGCCATATTTGCTGAACTACCACTATGAGGTTGTACATTAGCATATTTACATCCAAATAACTTACATACATATTTAATAGCTAAATTTTCAACTATATCAACATTTTCACATCCACCATAATATCTTTTACCTGGATATCCTTCAGCATATTTGTTAGTAAATATACTACCTTGTAATTCTAATATATCTTTAGAAACATAGTTCTCACTAGCAATAAGTTCTATGTTATCATTTTGTCTTTTTTCTTCCTTTAATAAAGCTTCTTTTATTAATTTATCCATTTATATCAACTCTCTTTCTTCTTTTATATTATAACTTATTTATAAATTAAAGTAAATAAGTATTTTTAATTAAAGACATTTAAGTGAAAACATGTACTGGTTGACATTATTACATATTTGTGGTATCATTATTCTCGTAAGCAGGTACTCCAAAATCAACCTCGTCTTTAATGAAAGAGTTGACTGAGTACTTGCTTTTTTATAATGTTTTAATCATCAGTTTTTTCCTCTCTTTTGTTTTTCCTAATTGTATATTATAACTTATTTTATAAATTAAATTAAAGTAAATAAATAATTGACATTTATAAATTAATACATTAAACTATAGGTAAGGAGATAGATATGAATAAAAAGAAAATTATATTAATCATTGTATTAGGAATTTTAGTATGTATTATACTACCTATAATTCTAATATTTACCTTTGTAGTAGGTACTAAACAAGGTGATTGGCACTATAAACTTCATAATAATTATGAAATATGGCGAGTTAACAGTAAGGAAATAACTATAGGTAAAAGAGAAGATAATATCTTAAAAGACACTATTAATGATAGCATTACTGAATTTAAATATAATGATACTTTTGTAATTACAAAATGCTTAAATAGTAAAGAAGAAGTAGTTTATTATATTATAAATATGCAAGAAGATATTATATATGGACCATTTAACGAAAAAGAATATTTAGATAAAGAAAAAGAGTTATCTATAAATATTGATAACTGGAGCAAAACTAAACCTACTCCTAAAGGTGCAAACTATTATTAAGAAAGAGGTAGTATAATGTTAATAAATTTATTCCTTTGGCCATTTAAATTAATGGGATATATGTTTAAACTAATGTTCCAAATAATATTTTGGCCCTTAATGTTTATAATTAACTTAATTAATAGTACTAGTGATAAATGATTAAAAAATTAAATTTGACATTGTTACTATTTTAATTTATAATAAAAACGGAGTTGATAGAATGTTTAAAAAATTATTGAATAAGAAAAAAAGCTCAGAAATTAAATTAAGTTACACCTTGCCTGATATTGTTTGTGATATAGAAATAAGCAAAGAACTATCACAAGTTGAATATTTAAAAAATTATCTAAATAAGATCGGATACAAGCAGAAAGAAATAAATAAAATTTTGGATCAAAATAACCCATTTGATTATATTTGGAAAGTTTATAGCATGTCAAATACAAATGTTACTGACTATAATATGTTTTTGATACAAGAATGTGAAAGAAAAGCAATTCAAATAAAATTACTAATAATTGAAAACAAAATTGATTTTCATATAATAACTGAGTGTTTTTGGTATTTTATGTTTTTCATAGAATTAAAGTTAAGATATAACATAAAAAACAATACTATTGATATGAGAGAATTTGAATATTTTATAAAAGGGTTATATTATGGTGACAATTTTATCTTTAGTTCTTTTGATGTAGATATTATTAATGCATTGGCTATTTATAGTAAATGTAATAGCAAAACTATAGTAGAAGTTTTTAAACTAATGTTTAGCAATTTAAATATTAATAAGCAATATTTTTCTAAATTTTTAGATAAAATTGGTGGCGATAAATATTTAGAAGTAATTTTTGGTAGAATTCTTGAATTGTTGATAGCTGACCACGAATATATATCAACGAATATATTAATTAACAAGTAATTGTAAATAGAATTAGAATATATTTGGAAAGTAAATACCTCTAATTAGCCAATTATCTTGTATTTATCTTCACAAATAAATATTTAGCTGTCTAATTAGAGATATTTTTTAAGAAAAATATAATATAAACATTATAGATATATATAACTTATTACTTGAAAAAATTTATATGATGATTATTTAAATAAAAATATTTATGAAAGATTAGAAGATTTGTTAAGTAGTTTATATATTGAAATAATAAATGATAATAATTTTAAAGTAAAGAAGAAAAAAACAAGTAGATTATTCATAATAATCTATTTTTTAGTATATAGTTATTGCTTATATATAATAGATATGTAGATATATTAACTAAAGACTTAATATAAGGCTTTAGTTAACACTAATAAGACTTACATAGTAAGGCTTATAGTGAATAAATATATGTAAAATAAATGTCATTAAGTTTACTAAAATAATAATAAATGATATAATTTATATGAGAGTAGGTAATATGATAAAGATAGATAATTTAAAACTGAGTAAAGAAAATAAAGATATATTAAGTGAATATAAGATAGAATTAACCGCTATTAAATTAAAAAAAATAGATACAACAGTTGAATCTTATATTGAAGATATATATAAATACTTAGAATATATAGAAGAAAAGAAACATATAAATAGTGCTTTAAATATTAATGAAGAAGATATAATTGATTATCTTACATACTTAGATAAAAATAATTATGAAAAGACTAGTATTGTTAGAAAGATAGTATCTATAAAGTTATTTCATAAATATCTAAGTGAAAAATATCATATTGAAGATATAAGTATTAAGATAGATAAACCTAGAGTAAGAAGAAAATTACCTAATATTCTCTCAATAGAAGAAGTAGATAATTTATTAGATATAGAATTAAATAATGCTTTTGATTATCGAAATAAAGCTATGCTTGAACTTATGTATTCTTCAGGACTTAGAGTAAGTGAGTTAGTAGATTTGAAATTAAAGGATATTGATTTAGATAATGGTTATGTTAAATGTTTTGGTAAAGGAAATAAAGAAAGAATAGTTCCAGTAGGAGAACTAGCAGTAGAATACTTAAAGAAATATATCTATGAATATCGAGATAGTATGAAGAAAGGTTATTATACTGAAAATATATTTTTAAATAATCATGGTAAAAAGATAAGTAGACAAGGTTTCTTTCTTATTATAAAAGATATAGCTAAGCAAAAGAATATTGATAAGAATATAACTCCACATATGTTAAGACATTCTTTTGCTACTCATTTATTAAATAATGGAGCAGATCTTCGTACTATTCAAGAAATGTTAGGACATTCTAGTATTACTACTACTCAGATATATACAAATGTTAGTACTGATATATTAAAAGAAAATTATGAATTATATAAAAGGAGAGATTAAATATGGAATTAAATAGATTAATGTTTAGAGAATATGATATAAGAGGTATATGGAATGAAGATATTACTGAAGAGATATCATATCATATAGGTAGAGCTTATGCTACTAAATTACTAAGTTTTGGTAAAAATAAAATGATTGTAGGTTATGATAATAGATTATCTAGTCCGATAATTGAAGAAAACTTAGTAAAAGGATTAACTGAGGGAGGAGTAAATGTTGTTAGACTTGGTTTAGTAACTACTCCTATGTACTATTATGCTTGGGATAAACTAAATATTCATGCTGGTATTATGATTACTGCTTCACATAATCCTAAAGAATATAATGGCTTTAAAATGAGTTATAATGGTATTCATAATATGTTTGGTAAAGATGTAAGTGATTTATATTATGTAATAATAAATGGTATATATTCTGAAGGAAATGGTACGATAGAATATGCTGATATTAAGGAAGACTATGTTAAGATGATACATAATCATATTGATATGGGTAATAATAAATTAAAAGTAGTATATGACTGTGGTAATGGTACTACTAGTATAGTTGCTCATGATATCTTTAAAAGTAATGAATATATAGAATATATTCCTATATTTGATGAGTCGGATGGAACTTTTCCTAATCACCATCCTGATCCTGCGGTAGAAGAGAATCTAAAACAACTAAAAGAAAAGGTACTTGAAGTAAAAGCTGACTGTGGTATTGCCTTTGATGGTGATGGCGACAGAGTAGGGGTAGTGGATAATCAAGGTAATATGATACCAATAGATAAATTTATGATAATAATATGGAGAGATATTTATAATAAAGTAGCTAAAAAAGAAGGCTTTTTTGATGTTAAATGTTCTAAGGCTTTAAAAGATGAATTAATTAAATTAGGTGTTAAACCAGTAGAAACTAGAACAGGAAACTCTTATACTAAAAAAATATCTGTTGAGAATGATTATCCATTTGGTGGAGAAATGTCAGGACATTTATATTTTAGAGATAAATTTATTGGTAATGATGATGGTATATATGCTGGTTTAAGATTAGTAGAAATTTTATCTAAAACTAATAAGAAATGTACTGAATTACTAGATAATATCCCAGTATATTATTCTACTGATGAAAATAAAGTCCCAGTAGAAGATGCTATTAAAGATAAAATAGTAAGTAGAGTAGAGGAGTATGCTAAAGAAAAAGGTTATAACTATCTTACTATTGATGGTGTTAAAGTATTATATGATGATGGTTTTGCTTTAGTTAGAAAGTCTAATACTACTCCTAATATAACAACTAGATATGAAGCTAAAACTAAAGAAAGATTAGAAGAAATTACTAATGAATATAATTCTTTATTAAATAAATTAAAAGAAGAAGAGTAATTATAAACAAGTACTATAAAGTAAAAGAAGAGTAGGTAACCCTATTCTCCTTTTTCTTCAAAATTATTAGTACTATTCTTCTTAGTACAATGACAATTATCTTTATGACAATCACAAGACATATCAGTATCTAAATTAACATCATTACAATGACAATCAAAATTATTAGATTTAGTCTTAGTCTTATTATCTTTGTTTTTCTTACTCATTTTAATTACCTCCAATAATAGTATTTACTAAATTAATTATATTATACTCATATTCTCTTTTTTGTAGAAGTTAACATAATATTAAGTATATGGACTGTTAAAAAGTCTCTTAAAACGAAAATAAATGCCAAATAATGTCATTTTATTTTTTTTCATTTTCTTTAATGTATTTTTCTAATATATAGTTTATTTCTCCATTTATACTTCTTTTTTCTTCTTCAGCAATATTTTTTATTTTTTCGTAAGTTTCTTCTTTTAGTCTTAAACTAAGCGTTACATCATACATATTTCCACCTCAATAGTATGATACCATAATGCTACTAATTTTACTAGTGTCAAAGAAATATCAAAAAGATATCATTTTGGTATTGACTAATTGGTATTAAAATGGTATCATTAATACAAGTGATACCACTATGGTATCAGAAAGGAGTATAAGAAATGGGAAAGTATTATTTAATTTGGAAAGGTTACAAAGATACTCATATAGATTTCTTTATTGAATTATCTAATTTAATTAAAGTTCTTGATGATTTAATTAGAGTATATGATAAAGACTTAGAGTTTCAAATTATTTATGGTAATGAAATCTTTTTAGATGGTGGTTACTATGATTAATTTTATTAAAAAAAATAAAGGCGTAATAATATTTTATATAGAACTAGTTGTTATAACTTATATAGCCATACATTAGGTATAGGGTGCCAATGTCTATACAGAGTTGGTTAAATGGTCTCTCGCAAAACAGCCCTATATACTCCTATGATTGCAATATATTATAACCCAAATAAAAAGTGTTATTATGCTAAATATTTAAAAATAGCTTATCTTGCTGATAAATATAAGGTAGGTTATAAAAATCAATATGACCACGAAATAGTCTGTATGTTCTATGTTGATAGCGGTGGTAAACTAATCAATTGCCAGTCCTGGACTGATTATATTGATTGGTATAAATATAATTCCACAATAAAAAAAAGAACTTTATCTAAATTAATTAATCTTTTAGATAAAATTAAATGTTCTTTAGAAAGGAGTGTAAGAAATGGAAAATAATAAGATCGATTTAAAAGCTTCATTAGAAACACTAAATAAAAAAGATGGTGGAACTTATAAATGTGTCGTTCTTTATCTAACAGATACTTGTAAGAAAAAAGTATTTTTAGAAGACGCTGAGATTGAACTTATTGAGTTAACTTTAAGTAAAAAAGATAAAAAAGATAAAATGCCTTTTTAATTGATAACAATCAATTTAGATAGAAATTAAGGGGAAAGGAGATCATTATGGTTTATTTAATGGAAGGTGCAACAGTTCCCGCAGGAAATAGCATTAAAGAATTTGTTATGAGCGTTGTAGGTGGTGTGACTAGTAATATCACTATAGCGGATGTTGGTACTGTTGTTGCTGCTATTATTGGTGCTGGCATTGTTGCAATATTTGCTTGGAAGTTTGGTCGTAAAGGATTTAATTTCCTTAAAAATGCTTTATCTGGTAAAGCTGGAAGAGTTTAAAAAAGGGGGTAGGTGGAAAAACCTACTCCTTATTTTTTTAGAAAGGGTGATATTATGATTTATTTATTATTTTTTTTAGTAATGTTTGATATTTGTTTATCAATAAAGATTTATAGAAAAATGTTTTTTTCATTTGAATTAATTTTTAATAAATTACATATCGACAGTGATATATGGGGTGGTGATGATAATGAATGAGGCTTTTAGTTCTTTTATAAGTATTGTAAATGCTGTAGCACCTTATAGTATAGCTTGGGCTCTTGGTATACGTGCTTATAGATTTATAGTTGACGCTATGACTGGAAAGGACGCTGATATTTAATGAATGAGTATTTAGAAAAAGAACTTAATCTTATTAGTGGTATAGATGCCCAGGTTTGGAAATTAAAAAATAGAAATCCAGAAGAACTTGATGTTACTGGTATTACTATTTTTAGTGGTCCACAAGGTAGTGGAAAAAGTTTATCTATGGTACATGTGTATAAAAAAATTATAGTTAAGTTTCCTAAAGCTATAGTAGTTACAAACTTAGATATTAATTTTGATGTACCTAATCAAATTAAAAAATATGAGGGTTTTGAAGATTTTAAAATTGAAAATGGTATTTATGGAGTTATTTATATATTAGACGAAATTCATCTTATTTTAAATAGTTTAGAGAGTAAAGGAGTACCTCTTTCAATAATAGTAGAGTTATCTCAGCAAAGGAAACAAAGAAAACTTATTCTTGGAACAAGTCAGGTTTATTCCCGTATGGCTAAACCATTAAGAGAACAAATAAAAAATGTTGTTATCTGCAGAAATTTATTTAATTTATTTCAAATAAATTATTTAATCGATGCTTTTAATTCTAGTGAAGATAGTAATGGTAAATTAAAGTTTGCTAAGCAAAAGGTAAGTTTCTTTTTCCATAGAAAGGAGGACTATTTAGCATATGACACATATAAAAAGATGGACAATTATGTTGGCATTAGTAATAACACTAGTTCCTATAGTTAAAGCAGAAACTTATACTGCTAAAAATGATATAATTATTGATACAAAATATTATGATTTTTTCAAGTATCAATTTGGTGAAGATAATAATTATAAATTTTTTGCTTATGATTGTGCTTATAGTAATTATAATAGGACTTGTTATTATGGCATAGATAAAAAAAATAATTTTGTTAAGATTGATTATTCAAATAGTGGTAATTCTTATCAAATAAATATTACGAAAGGTATAGATAATAATTTTAAAGTCAATGGTACAAATGTTATTGAAATAAAGCCCTCTTATATTTCTATTTTAACTTATGGGATCGCTTTCTTATTTATTATTTGGATCGTACTTGCATTATTTAGATATTAGGAGGTATATATGAAAAGTTTTTTTAATTATTCAAGAAATAGAATACTGTATTCATTATTAAGACTTGCTTTATTTATTGCTATAGGCTTTTTAATAGGTAGTTTAAAGGTTAATGCTGCTACTTATGAGTATCAAATTTTTGGTGGTGTTAATGATAGTGAATTTGGCATTGAAGCTAATGGCTCTCGTATATCTACTGAAGATAAGTTTATATTCTTTGGTAAAACTATGAACAATTATATGTATGTAGATGTTTGTACCACCGGTAATAAGCCAAGTTCTTGGGTTTATGATGTTAAAGCCGGGTCCGCTTCAATATCTACTCAGATATTGAAAGTTAATAAAAGATGTGTTGTTTCTGGTTATAATGCCGACGTTTATCGTTTTACCTTTTTTATAGCTTCAGCAAGTGATATTGGTCAAGATAGGTTAGGTCTTACTTTTACTACTCGTTTGTTTAATGAAACTTCATATTATACATACATGAGAATTTTATCTGTTTTCGGATCTGATACCTTATCTTATTCTGATATAGAAGCTGGTCAGAACGAGTCTATTCAGTCTCAACAAAAAGAGGCAATAGAAGCAACTAAGAAAGTCCAGGAAGAACAAAAGAAAACAAATGAAAAATTAGATCAAGCTGAAAATACTCGTAAAGGTATTTGGCAGACCATTAAGGAATTACCAACGAAGTTTTTAGAAATGTTAAAGAGTCTTTTTATTCCGGAAGATATGAGTTTTCTTGATAATTTAAAAGAATCTTTAGAAGAAAAACTCGGTTTTATTGCAAGTATTCCAATTCAAGTTTTAGATTATATAATTTCCTTACCAAATAAGGTTTTTACTCCAATTACTAGTGTTTCTTTTCCATCTATATCTATATTTGGTGTTAATTTTTGGTCATCAGAAGAAATCGATATAAGTGAGGGGCTTAAATGGTTCCAAGCTATAAAGTATTTTAGTGATATTCTTTGTGTTACCTTAGTTGTTAATACACTTGTTAAATGGTATAAGAGTTTTGGAGGTGGTGCTTAATGATATTAAAAGCTTTATTTGATTTAATAGCGGGTGTTATTAATCTTATTCCTTTTTCTTTACCTCAAGTACCAGAAAAGCTTCAGACTATTTTAGATCAGATTTTTGATGGTCTTGATACTGGCTTTCAATATTTAGGTTTATTCATTGATTTACCTTTTTGGTTTAGTTGTGCTGTTGCTGTTACTTTGGTTATGAATATTAAAAGGATTTGGAACTTTATTATTTGGTTACTTAACTTGATACCTACCGTAAACATATCTTATTGGAAGTAACTTTTTTCCACAAACTTGTGGAAAAAAGTTACCCACTATATTTGTTTTATCGGCAGACGGGGTAGCGCTAGCGTATTCTTACCACGGGGTTATAGGGGTTTACCCCTATACTATAGCGGGGGAAGTAGCCTGGTTCGGCTACTTCGGGCGGCAGCCCATTAAGGGGGTTTTTGGTTTTTAACCATTGGGGGCGTACTACGACCCCCCAATGGTGTGAAATGTGAAATCAATAAAAATAGGAGGAAAAAATATGATAAAAAAAAGAAATTGGGGTGGGGTAGTGTACCCAGAAAGTGCACCAGAAGATTGGATTGAGACTTTAAAATTAAAAGGTATTTCTTTTGCTGTCAGTCCATTACATGATAAAGATGTTAATCCAACTGGAGAGAATAAAAAGGCACATTGGCATATAATATTGTCTTTTCCTGGTCCAACTACTGATAAGACTGTTAAGCAAATAATGGACGAAATTAATCAACCCTTGCCTATTGCTTTAGAGAGTGTAAGAGGGTACTTTAGATACTTTACACATAAGGACAACCCGGATAAGTACCAATATGATAGTACACAGATACAATTATTTAATGGTTTTGATGTAACTGATATTTTAAATAATTTTGAAGTCTTTCAATTTTTAAAAGAGATACAAGTTATGGTTATAGAACACGACATTATAGAATATTCTGACTTATTAGATTATTTAATGCAACAAGGTTATATGGAGTTATGGAATGTTGCTTGTTCTCATACATTATTTTTAAATACTTATATAACTTCTAAAAGACATAAATTAGAGAAAGAAAAACAAGAACTTCGTAAACCTCAAAAATAAGCTTATATTGAAAAATTAGAAGTTAACATAATATTAATTATAGGAAGTAAGATATTTGATTAAAAAGACGCATGCATATTTAATGGCTTTTAATCACTTCTAGAAATTCGATATTTGAATCTGTATAAATATCTTTATACTGGGAAGAATAATCTATAGAAGAATTATTTATAATATCGTTAAAATGTTTTAAATCTCTTTCATTAGATAAATCTAAAAACTCTTCACGAGGTTTATTTAGATTTTGTGAATTAAAATATCTATGTTTTCCAAATAATTTATCGTCAATATCTTTAGTCATATATTTACAAATGTATGAATATATTTTTTTATAATCTCCTTTAATAAAATCAACTCTAGCAAAGCCCCTACTCCAATACTTAACATCGAATAGAGTAGTTAAGTCTTTTGTTTTTTCTGTTCTTTCTTTTTGAGGTATTATAATATTAGTATCTTCTTTACCTAGATTTGACAAGATATGATAATGTACTGCACCTCTTTTTTGAAATTCTGGAACAGCAATATACTTAAAATCTTTTTTTAACTTTCTGACATTAGATACCCAAGCATTAAATATTTTATTAGCATATACAATATCAGTAATATTTTCTTTAAAAGTTAAAGTTATAAAAGATTCCCAATTGTCTCGATTAGCCTTTGCTATTCTCTGACAATTCAAATTGCTTCTAATAGCATTTGACAGTAGAATAGGTTTAACCTCCTCTACTCTATCAAGCTTATATAAATTATCAGTATCAATATCTTTAATACTGACTTTTGGAATGATAGGAATATCTCTATCTTTTTTATTTTCTTTAGACCTGGTTTTATCAAATTTGTAAATTTGATAAGTATCTCCACAATGAATAATTTTTACATCATAAATTATTCTTCTTTCTACATCTTCATACTTAGATATGAGACTACTATCAAGTAAAGGAGCAGCCGGGTGTTTCACACCCTCGCTCGTAGTCTCATTAATTCTATTCAAGATATCAACCTCCTTATATTTCTAAACCTATGGGCCCTTTGCCCGAAGTAGCCGGTCAGGGCTACTTCCCCCGCTATTAATATAGGGGTAAACCCCTATTACCCCATATAGTAAGAATTGCTTCGCACCACCCCCCGACCAATCAAGTGATGTAACCTCTTCCAACTGGAAGAGGTTACTTCCAGTAAGATATGTTAACGGAGGGTATGAGATTAAGCAAGAATATAAAGAAATTCCAAATCTTTTTAATATTAGTAACTATAGCTACGGCTACAGCACAAGAAATCCAAAAAGGCAAATCAATAAATAAACCTAGATATTTGAATCCGATGTCTAAACCTCCAAATATTTGATTTAACACACTTTGTAATTTATCTGGTACTTGTGGTAACTCGAACGGTATTAAATTAATAACACCTGCTATTAAGTCAAATAATGCTTTTAATATCATTAATTACCACCTCCAAAACTTCGGTACCACTTATTTAAAGTGTTGACAACTATTATTACACAAGCAATATCGCCAAAATATCTCATTGCCTGGAATATTTTAAGTCCCTCAGATATGTCTATCTCTTGCCCACTCCAAAATTTAACACCAAATATAGGAATCTCAGGAAAAGTTATACTTGTTATCGGTGTAAAAATTTTATTAGGTAAAGCAAGTATATAATCTATTACCTGGAGCGGTACACTTGCTATAAAACCAAGTTTATTTTCTAAAGACTCTTTTAAATTATCTATAAAGGACATATCTTCAGGTATAAATAACTTTTTTAATCCCTCAAGTATTCCATCTAATAAATCTTTAAAAAAGTTACCTATCTTAGTACCAAGATTGTCAAAAAATGTCCCTATCGTTCCAGGAATACTTTTTATTGTCTCCCAAATACCTTTTCTAGTATTTTCCGCTTCGTCTAATTTTTCATTGGTTTTCTTTTGTTCTTCCTGGACTTTCTTAGTTGCTTCTATTGCCTCTTTTTGTTGGGATTGAATAGCGTCATTTTGTCCCGCTTCTATATCAGCATAAGACAAAGTGTCAGAACCAAAAACAGATAATATTCTCATAAAAGTATAGTAAGATGTATTATTAAATAAACGAGTAGTAAAATTTAAACCTAATCTATCTTGTCCAATATCTGAAGCAGTAGCTACAAAGAAAGTAAAACGATAAACACTTGCTTCATAACCAGATACTACACATCGTTTATTTACTTTTAATACTTGAGTACTTATGGAAACAGAGCCATCACGAACATCATAAACCCATGTAGATGGTGCATTACCTGTTGTACAAATATCAACATACATATAATTATTCATAGTATTGTTATAAAATATAAATTTATCTCCAGTTGATATTTTTGAACCGTTGGCTTCAATACCAAATTCACTATCGTTAACACCGCCAAAAATCTGATATTCATATGTGGCAGCATTAACCTTAAAACTACCTATTAAAAAGCCTATAGCAACAAATAAAGCAAATCTTAATAATGAATACAATATTCTATTTTTTGAATAATTAAAAAAACTTTTCATATTTTAACCTCCTAAAAAATTAATAAAATTATATAAAGTACAAATGCAAAAATTAATAAATACTTTATAACTGAAATTGATGTCGGACCTACTTCTATAACATTAACACCGTTAACCGTTAAATTTTCGTCAACTCCTTTAGTTATCTGTATTTGATAACTACTAGAATTGTTTTTATAATCAATTTTTACATAATTATTTTTACTATCTATACCATAATAACAAGTCCTGTTATAATTACCGTAATAACAATCATAGGCAAAAAACTTATACTTGCTATCTTCCCCAAATTGAGCCTTAAAAAACTCATAGTATTTCGTATCAATTATAATATCGTCTTTAGCAGTAAAGGTTTCCGCCTTAACTGTAGGAACTAATATTATTGTTAATACCAACATAATTATCCATCTTTTTATATGTGTCATATGCTAAATAGTCCTCCTTTCTATGGAAAAAGAAACTTACCTTTTGTTTAGCAAATTTTAATTTACCATTACTATCTTCAGTAGAATTAAAAGCATCGATTAAATAATTAATTTGAAATAAATTAAATAAATTTTTGCAAATAACAACATTTTTTATTTGTTCTCTTAATGGTTTAGCCATACGAGAATAAACCTGGCTTGTTCCAAGTATTAACTTTCTTTGTTTTCTTTGCTGAGATAACTCTACGATTATTGAAAGCGGTACTCCTTTACTCTCTAAACTATTTAATATTAGATGGATCTCGTCTAATATATAAATAACTCCATAGATACCATTTTCAATTTTAAAATCTTCAAAACCCTCATACTTTTTAATTTGATTAGGTACATCAAAATTAATATCTAAGTTTGTTACTACTATAGCTTTAGGAAACTTAACTATAATTTTTTTATATACATGTACCATAGATAAACTTTTTCCACTACCTTGTGGACCGGAAAAGATTGTAATACCGGTACAATCTAACTCTTCAGGATTTCTATTTTTTAATTTCCAAATACCAGACTTAATACCTGATATTAAATTAAATTCTTTTTCTAAATATTCGTTCATTAGATACTAACATCCTTTCCAGTCATAGCACCAACAACAAATTTATATGCTTTAATTCCTAAAGCCCAAGCAATATTATAAGGTGCGGTAACTTCTACAATAGCCAAAAATGAACTAAAAGCCTCACTCATTATGTTCACCTCCCCAAATATCAACATCTATACCTAATTTATTGTAGATTAATTCGATAGCGGTATCTACTTTATGAATTAGATATAATAACGAACAACATACAAAAACTAAGAAAATATAAACAATTATCATTTCTAAATCTCCTTTCTTCTAAAAAAAATATGGGGAATTATACAATTCCCCACTCCGCCGCAAAGTAAACTTTGCTATACTCTTCCTGCTTTACCTGAAAGAACATTTTTAAGAAAGGCAAATCCTTTTCTTCCGAACTTCCAAGCAAACATAGCAACAATACCTGCACCAATGATCGCAGCTAAAATAGTACCTACATCAGCAATAGTGATATTACTAGTAACACCACCGATTACAGATTGAACGAAGGATTTAATAGTAGCACCAGTAGTAGCGGTATCGCCTTCCATCAAATAAAACATTGAAGCCAACTCCTTTCTGAAGAAAATTTTATTTTCTTCTTTGCTTATCTAAAAACTCAATTAAATGAGTTATTAGCCTATTCTTTTTGGTATTTATTATTTCGTCATGTCTAATGTAAGCATTCATTACTGACTGACACGATTCATACTTTAAACCGTTCCTTATTTATATAGCCACAACTATATGACCAAAACCATTTTCAGAAAATAATTTTAAGTTATAATTCCCACCAAAAGACCAATAGAAATTATTATGATTTGGGTTATACCAAATTAATAACACTGTTACCTAATTTTAAGGATTTAATAACTCTATTTTCTCTTAATGGATTTCTAGGATTAGGTTTATTCTCAATAGTGGCAATTACAGGAACACCGAACCAATCAACAGGTAATTTAGTAAATATATCAGTACCATCATAGAATACCGATAAATCAGGGAATCCCTTAAACTTTTCACTATCTTGTCTGAAACTAACATCAGCAACCATATAACCTAGCCTTGTTTTATTCTTACCAGTAGTTTTATCTTCATATACTAAGCAAGAAGTTAAAGTAATTTTTAATTCCATATTATGAATCTCCTTTCATTTTTTTATATTAAAACGATGTTTATCGTTTCAACCTAGAGGAGTGTATAGGCTGACCCTGCCATTTAACCTAAGATTAACTAATTAGGCACCTATACACTAATGGATTGAAATATATGTAATCACGGCAAGTAATGTATAAAATATTATTACACCCTTGTTGTTTTTAATAAATTTAATCATAGTAACCACCATTTAAATAAATTTCTCTTCCATAGACAATTTGGAATTCTAAGTCTTTATCATACAAATATATTAATTTATTAAGTACAGCCTTTAATGCATGTAATGTATGAAATGAACATATATTAGTATTTTTATAACCCCTCCAAATTAAATAATAGTTTCTCATTTTAACACTCCTTTCGTACGACATATAATGTCTTACAATTAAATGATAACATACCCGACATTAAATGTCAATATAAAAATATGACTTTTTATGTCGTGGTGTAAAGTTAAAAAAAATGACATAATATGTCTAGGTGATATTATGGGAGAAATAATTAGAAAATATAGAATTAAAAGAAAATATACTCAAGAAGAATTAGCAGAGTTATTAGACATAAGTACAAGACAATTACAAAGAATAGAAAATGGAGAAAGCATAACAAAAATAAGTACATTAAAAAAAGTAATTAACTTACTAAAAATAGAAGATAAAGATATAATACTTATGATAAAAAAATAAAACGGCTTTATTTGCCGTTTTTTTTTCGATTATAGGAACTTTTAATTATTTTTAATATTAATTATAGGAAGTAAGATATTTAATTAAAAGTAATATAGAGTTGTTAACCTTAAATTACCATATAAAATAAGGTTTTAGATAGTATTTATCTTTTTATATTACATATAATATTATTATAGTTATTATTTTAAATATAAATTTATTTTATAAAAAAA
>ERZ772821.754-NODE-754-length-22778-cov-53.758571_pt1 | contig 22778 bp, 11 predicted proteins | sample MGYA00580859_ERZ772821 | MGnify/ENA primary metagenome ERZ772821 (study PRJEB29015, sample SAMEA2737674) | human gut metagenome | biome: human gut; feature: human-associated habitat; material: faeces | place: China | collected 2012 ...
GGCAGCTGATTCCCGCCGAGATTACCGAGCTCACGAGCATTACAAATGCCGATGTTGCAGATGCCCCGTCGGCGGTTGAGGCCGTCGCCGCTCTCGCCGATTTTGTCGGTGGCTGCCCGGTGATCGCACACAACGCCACGTTCGACCGCTCGTTTATCGAGTCGGTCAAAGGCGGCGTCAACGTGAGCGATATTTGGATCGATTCGCTAGCGCTGTCGCGCATCGCGCTTCCGCGCCTGGCCTCGCACAAGCTGTCTTTTATGGCCGATCTGTTTGGCTGCGACTCGGTATCACACCGTGCCAATGCCGACGTCGACGCTCTGTGTGGCGTATGGCGCGTGTTGCTCGTGGCGCTCACCGACTTGCCCCAGGGCCTCATGGCGCGCCTAGCCGACATGCATCCGGACGTGCCTTGGTCCTATCGTCCTATCTTCTCATTCTTGGCAGGGCAGAACCCTGGTTCTATCTTCTCTCTCAGCGCCGCTCGTGCTGACGTTCTCAAGGCCGATCGCGCCGACGATCGGGTGGACGCCGATGAACTGCCGGTTCTCAAGATGCCGAGTCGTGAGGAGATTGAGGCAGACTATGCGCCAGGTGGCCTGGTCAATCGCATGTATCCCACCTACGAGCCGCGTGATGAGCAGATCGCGATGGCGCTCGAGGTCCGCGATGCGCTGGTCACGGGCACTCATCGTGTAATTGAGGCGGGCACAGGCGTCGGCAAATCGATGGCCTATCTGGTGCCTTTTGCCGAGGCAGCACGCCGTAACAACATCACGGTTGGTATTGCGACCAAATCGAACAATCTTGCCGACCAGCTCATGTACCACGAGCTGCCAAAACTTGCCGAGCAACTGAACGGTGGTCTGTCATTTTGCGCTCTCAAGGGGTATGACCACTATCCGTGCCTGCGCAAGCTCGAGCGCATGAGCCGCGGCCAGGTCGAGATCACCACCAAGCGCGATCCGGCGGACACGCTCACGGCGGTCGCGGTCATTATGGCGTACGTCTGCCAATCAGCCGATGGCGACCTCGACTCGCTCGGCATTCGGTGGCGCAGCGTCAACCGTCCCGACTTTACGACGGCCTCGCGCGAGTGTGCTCGTCGCCTCTGCCCGTTTTTCCCTGATAAATGTTTGGTCCACGGTGCTCGCCGTCGTGCGGCGCATGCCGATGTGGTGGTCACCAACCATTCCCTGCTGTTCCGTAACGTCGCGGCCGAGGGCAGGATTTTGCCTCCGATTCGTCATTGGGTAATCGACGAGGCCCATTCCATCGAGCGCGAGGCGCGCCGTCAGTGGGCGCGCGTGGTGTCGGCGGACGAATCACGCGTCCTGTTCGAGCGCCTGGGTGGCTCGAGCACCGGCGCACTAAGCCAGGTTTCCCGTGATTTGGCAACCTCCGAGGGCTCTACGCTCTATCTGGGCCTTACTGCCAAGGCGACGTCGACGGTTGCCCGCGCGAGCATGGCAATCGCCGACGTGTTCGATGGCGTTCGCGAGCTCGGCCGCCGTGCGCGTGGGGGTTATGACAATGCCAATCTATGGATTGGCCCCGAGCTGCGCGAATCTGACGACTGGCATGATTTCTTACAGTCGGCCTACGCTGCCATCGACGCATTGGAACAAGCTGACAAGAGCGTCGACGCGCTGGTGCAAGCCGTCGCCGTCGACAAGCCCGAGGTTGTTGTCGACCTGGGTGATATCTCGCGCCGCCTGCACGAGCTGGCCGAGAACCTCAAACTCATCATTGATGGCACCGATGAACACTACGTGTATTCGCTGCAGGTCAATCGCAGGCTGCGTGCCGGCGGCGAGTCGATGACCGCGGAGCGCATCGATATTGGCGAGGCCTTGGCAACCGAGTGGCTGCCCGAGGTTCACACGGCTATCTTTGCCTCGGCGACCATGACGGTGTCCAAAAGCTTTGAACACTTTAACCATGCGGTCGGCCTCGATCGCATCGGTGCTTCAACATCCTCATCGCTGCACTTGGACTCGAGCTACGACTTCGATTCGAACATGGCTGTAGTCGTTGCGGGCGATATCCCCGATCCGCGCGATCGTGAGAGCTATCTTACGGCGCTCGAGCGCGTGCTGGTCGACGCTCATCTTGCCATGGGCGGCTCGGTGCTCACGCTGTTCACCAACAGGCGTGACATGGAGGAGCTGTACGATCGCGTCGAGCCCAAGATGGCTCGTGCGGGCCTGGAACTCAACTGCCAGCAGCGCAACTCATCTCCTCGTCGCCTGCGCGACCGGTTTATCAACGAGCCAACCTCATCGCTTTTTGCGCTTAAGGCCTTCTGGGAGGGGTTTGACGCCAGCGGCGAGACGCTGCGCTGCGTCATCATTCCCAAGCTGCCGTTCTCGAGCCCCACGGACCCGCTCTCGTGCGAGCGCAACCTGCGCGAAGACCGCGCTTGGGCGCGCTATTCGCTGCCTGAGGCAGTGCTCGAGGTCAAGCAGGCGGCCGGCCGCCTTATCCGCTCGTCGACCGATTGCGGCGTGCTGATTCTGGCCGACCCGCGCCTGGTGACGAAGGGCTACGGAAAGAAGTTCTTAACGTCGCTGCCCACGAGCTCCTACCAGCGCATCGAATCGGCGCAGATCGGGCACTATCTACAGCTGTGGCGTGCACGCCACGAGCGGCGGCGCTAAAGCGGACAGACGAGGGTTTTTGCCATATCGCACAGACGCTTTGACAGGGCGGGGTCATCCAAGATGCGGATGGCTCCGCCCGCTGCGATTATCTGGCTCAGCAGCCAACGCTCGGAGCCGTAATGTACGGTTACCGTTGCCATGTCTGTCCCGCTGCGTTCGATTAGGGTGATGCCGGCCCAGTCCAGATGCTCCGCCATATCGAATGGCATCAAGAGCTTTGCGCTACGCTGCGTCCGGGCAAGGGAATCGTGGAGGGATGCAACGTCCGGTGCGTGAGGCACGACGGAGTCTTCCGTCAAGGCGAGTCCCTCGATTTTATCCATGCGATAGGTGCGCTGCTCATCGACCGCGATGTCCCAGGCAATCAGATATGTTTGGTCGCCGTTTGCTGTAATGCGCAAGGGGTCGACCAGACGCTCGCGTGGCCGCGCATCGTCCATCGAGCGATACGAGATACGACAGCGAACACCGTCCTGAATGGCGCAGCTCAGCTGCTGCCAGTGCGACCCGTGGTTGACGGTGTCAAAGACGTGCTGGTTATAGCCGAGCTCTTCGGGTAGAAGAGCATGTCGAATTCGAGCCGCCGCCTGGGGCTCGATCCCCAACGATTCAAGTTCGTGGTTGAGCACAGCGCCCTCGGCGGCACTCAGGCGCAGCGGTAGTACACGCCCGGCGTCACCGGTGAGGACCACGCGCCCGCCGTGGCATTCGCAGATGATACGCGCACCCGATTCTCGGTCCGCGAGCGTCGAGACGATCTCGAGAATCTCGTCGAGCGACGCCCCCGTGATGTCAAAGCGACTGCAAATCTCGGTTCGTGTCATGCCGCTCTCGCCGGCGGCGTAGAGGGCCTCCATAATGTCGATGGCGCGCGAGAGCCTCTGCTCGCTGGTGAGTTTACGCACGGGCATGCTCGTGCACCGTCCTTTCAATGAGGTGGTTCCACGCCTGCTTGAGCGATTTGGGGGCCATGGGCCTCATGCCGTCCGTGGCGTGGGCCATGCAAAATGAGGCGGCGGCTTCAAGATCGCGCACGTCAACGGTCCAGGTCCATCCCGCATCGGTGTGTGCGAGCTCACCTCGCCCGCGCGTGAGGCCGTTGATCATATCGATCTGCGTCTGAGGGGCGAACGAGAACGTAGCTGCAACGGGCGGTCGGTCGGCAAAATCGAATTCAAAGAACAGGTAGTCGTTGAGATTGAAGTCTGCAGGGATGGCGTAGGCCTTCGAAGGACGCCAAGCGCGAACGATACGGTCGCAGCGGAATGTCCTGATGTCGTCGGTGGCATTGTCGAGGCCGCAGAAGTACGCAACGCCCTCGCGCTCGAACATGCCGTAGACGCAGACGGTACGCTCTTTTTGCTCACCGCGTCCGTTCTGATATAAAAATCGCAGTGCGCATCGCTCGGCAAAGGCGCTCCATACCGCATCGACGGTGGGAGAGCGGCGGATCGGTGCTTCGTCCGCCGTCGTCCTGCCGGTGAGGTAGGCAATCTTGGAACGAATATCGGCAAGCGGCGCGGCAAAAGTGGATGAGCCGCTTGCAAGCGTTTGGTCGATGGCGTTGAGTAGGATGTCAGCGTCGTCTGCGGTGATGAGGCCGCCTGCCGCAAACGTGTGCTCGCGGTCGATTGTCCACGAGCTTTCCTCGGTCTCCTGCGCACCGGCGGGGCGAACCTCCTTGATTAAGATGCCGCGTTCGAGCAGTTTGTCACGATCGCGCCGAAACTTGCGCTTATCCGAGTCGATATTGCCCGAGCCATATCCCAGGTCAGAATCCAAGACGATCTGCTCGGTCGTCAGCGGTTCGGGGGAGCTGTTGAGCACAAAGAAAAGATTGAGGATGCGCTGAGCCGTTTTATCGAAACTGGGCTCCGAATTCCCCTTTTTAATTGTCGCGGTCGCGTCGCTTGCCGTCATAGAGTCCTCGCATGAGAAGGTGGTTTGCTGCCATGATTTTAGTCCGATATGGAGATTAGGCTATATCCTTGTCCGCTCGGGGCGTTAAGATGGCCCGAATTCGGTCGTTTGCGCTCGCTCGGGGTATACTTTCGACTATATACGGTTCTAATGTGCATGCATTGGGCCTATTTGTCGGATTATGGATGTGGAGCGCACATGGCGAACACCCAGAACTATATTAACCACCTGCTGCAGAACACCGGCATCACGCCGGCATGCAGCGAAGAAGAGCGCTTGGCTGCCGAGGATATCGCTCAGATCTTCCGCAACCACGGCTTTGATCCCGAGGTTCAGGAGTTCAATGCCCCGGCGCCCAGCAGGTTGGCATTTGCCGTTACCGGTATTCTTGCGTTTGCCGGCGCCCTGCTGATGGGCATCGGCGGCGGCATCGGCTTGGTCGGCACCTTGCTGGCCATTGTCGGTGCCGTTCTTTACGTGCTCGAGCGCACGGGCCATCCCGTGGTTTCGCGCCTGGGCAAGACGGGCGTGAGCCAAAATGTCATCGCCTACCACAAGGCCTCGGGCCCGCTCGCGTCTCCGCGCAACCGCCCGGTGGTCGTTGTCGCACACTACGACTCTCCCCGTGCTGAGCTGCTCGCCCGCGAGCCCTATGCTTCGTATCGTGCGCTCATCGCCAAGCTGTTGCCCGTTGCCACGGTTGCCCCTGCTGCCGTTGCCATCTTGCGTATCCTGCCGCTCCCCGGCGCGCTCAAGGTTCTGCTGTGGATTGTCGCGATCCTCGCTTCCCTCGTTGCGCTCGCCAACGCGGCAAACATCATTTCTAACCGTTTTGTGCTTCCCTATACGTCCGGCGCAGTGTGCAACAAGTCTTCTGTCGCCGCTATGCTCGGCGTTATGGACAACGTTGCTCCCTTCCAGGGCGAAAACGAGTTTCCCGACGATGTTCCGTTCGATACCTATTTTGGGGAGCAGAAGCGTCGTGCCGAGGAGATGGCGCGCGCAGCAGCGGAGTATGCCGCGGCCCAACAGCAAAACGACTACGGCAACACCATCGAGTATGAAGAGCCTACCTACGCCGAGGACGAGTTCGGTCAGCCGATTGCTCCCGACGCTCAGACCGAGCCCGAACAGGGCGAGGCTTTCGACGAGCAGATCGAGGGCTTTGAGGGTGCGTCTGCCGACGAGACGCTGATTGGCGCCATCGTGCCCGAGGATCAGAATCAGGCTGTCCAGGCCGAAGAGTTCAATGACGAGGTTCCCACTGCCGAGCCGGCGGAGGAGCCTGTCGCGGCCGAGCCCGAGCCCAGGCTCTATCGCAATGCCGCCGGCAACATCCGCTTTGGTTCGGATGCCATCCGTGCGCTCGGAATGCTTCCCGAGTCCTGCACGCTCGATTACGAGGAAGGCGAGGAGCCGACGTTTGAGCCCGAGCCTGCCCCCGTCGTGACTGCATCTGCGCCCGTTGTCGCCGTGGATGATGAGTCTGCCGCGGTTACCGCTGCCGTTGCCGAGTCCGAGGCGGTGTCCGCGATCGATCCCGCGGTAGGACTGGACATTTTGGCTCCCGCCGCGCCGGCGCAAGACGCTGCGGATGAGTCTGACGACGATTACGTTGAACAGCCGAGGCGCGTGTCTTACGAGAGCGATACTGATTTCTCGGCCGAGATTCCCGCGGCAACGCCCCATGCCGATATTGCATCCGCGTTCTCTTCGATTGGCGCCAGCGCTTCCAACTTCTTTAAGGGCGCGCTTGCAAAGGGCAAGAAATTTGTCGACGATTTCGAGGAGAAGCGCGCTGCCGCACGCGAGGCTGCCGAGCAGGAGGCTATCGCTCAGCAGCAGGCAGCCGAGGCGGCACGTGAGCGCGCGGCGCAAGGGTTCGAGCAGAACGAGGCTATGCAGTCCGTGCCCGTCGACGCTGCCGAAGCTACAACGTCCTTTGAGGCTCAGCAGCACGTCGATAGCACCATGTCGTTTGATGCCGCGCAGTTCGATTCCACGATAACGTTTGAAAAGCAAGGCACCGCGATTGCCGAGCCCCTTCCTGTTTCCGATGAGCAGGGCGGCGCGGCAGACGATGACGAGCCTATTGATGCTGCCGAAATCCAAGATGTCGCCGAGGACGAGTCCGTCGAGGCCAACTCTGACGAAGAGCAATACGTGGCAGCCGAGCAAGATGATTCGACCGAGGTCGAGCAGGAGGAAGTGCCTGCGGTTTCCGAGGCTCCCGAGACAGATGAGTCGAGGCCTTACTCCACGCAGATTTTCACCATGCCGACCCCGAGTGGTTCCGGTGCCACGGTTGCCGATGTTGCTCCCACCCAGGACGAAACGGTCGATTCCCTTATGGCCCAGATTTCCTCCCAGGCATCACCGCGTCCGCAGATGAATGTTCCCGATCCGGCGTCGGCTCCGTCGCCTGCACCTTCCTCGTCTCCGCTAGCTTCGGTCCCCGATCCGTCGCTGCCGTCGATGAAGCAGGCAAACGTTGCGTCTCGCACGTCGCTGTTCGACCTTCCCGACCCCTCCGCACAGGTCAACGACCCCTTTGCTACCGCTCAGGGTCCCGAACCCACATCGGCACCCGTTGCGCCTCCTAGGCCCGTTGCGTCGGGCGCACAGCCGATCGAGACCATTTCGGCTCCCGCCCCGGCGGCACCCAAGTCTCGCAAGCGCGGCCTGGGCGGCCTGTTCGGTCGTAAAAAGAAAAACGAACAGGACAGCATGAGTGACTGGCTGGGCGTCGAAGACGATTACGATGCCAAGAAGTCCGGTCGCGGCATCGGTTCGTGGGATAATTTCGAGGACGATAACGATGGCTGGAAGGGCGGCGCTACGTCTTCCGACGGCGCTTCTTCCGAAGATATGCTCTCGGCTGTTGCCTCTATGGGTGACGATGAGCTGCTCGGTCACGATATCTGGTTTGTGGCAACGGGCGCCTCGGATTGTGATGGCGCCGGTATGAAGGCCTTCTTGGCTTCGCATCGCGATAAGCTCCGCGGCGTATTCTTCATCAATCTTGAATCCGTCGGCGCCGGTAGGCTTTCGGTGGTGACGGTTGAGGGCGAACAGCAGCTGCTCAAGGGCGATCGCCGCATCATGAACCTGGTCAGCAAGGTGTGCAAGTCGTTCCATGTCGATTGTGGCGCGCTCGAGATGCCCTATGCCAAGACCGATGCCTATGCCGCGCTCGAGGCGAGCCGCCGAGCCCTCACCATCGCCGGCGTGGACGGCACGCGCCTGGCTTGTGCTCGTACCGAGGACGACCTGCCCCACAATGTCAACCCGACGAACATTGCCACGGTATCCGAGGTCGTGACCGAGGTTATCCGCCGTTCGTAGACGGAGCTCTAAGGAGTCAACGTGTTTTCGTATATTAAGCGCCATTGGCCTGTCTACGTGATTTTGACCTTGATTGCCATTGCGTTAGGGTTTGGAGCTGCCTACATCGTGGGCGCGAAGGGCTCGACCCCCGCCTCCGCAATCAGCGAAGAGGTGGAGCAAGAACAGAGCACGGGCGCCGATGGGATTCCTGAGTCCGAGCAGGCAATCGTTGATGGTGGATCTTCGTCTGCAGAGTAGATGCGGCGATTTAGATGATTGAAAGCGGGCGAGCCGGGGGACTGGCTCGCCCGCTTTTTCATCGCGCTAGCGCTTCTTTGGGATTGACCTAAGGCGAGCGAACCATAGGGCTGCGGCACCCGAGGTCAGGAGCGCGGTGATGCAAGCGGCGATGGGAGCTGATCCTGTTGCCGGTAGGTCCTGCGGTAGGGTACAGCGTTGAATGACACTGTCCTCGTCATGTGACTCAAGTTTATCGCCGCCGCCGTTGCGGCAAAGATCGACGCGTGCGCTGTTGGTGAGTGCGGTTTGGGGTGTATAAGCCGACGTTGCCTGCATGTGCACGACTGCGCCCCAAGCATCTGTGTCAAGGATTGCTTTGGCATCGTCAAGGTCGTCGTGCTCATCTTTGAGATCATCACGGGTCCAAGAATCCGCATCGCTTCGAGTCGTAAAGTCGGCGGCTACCGCACCGTATTCAATGCGAATGCCCGTCACGACGGTATTGGATGCAAGGTCGAGTTCTTTCGCCTCGAGTGTGGTGGATTCCGTGGTCGAGACATCCGCCTTCCAGAGGTGCCAGCCGTCGTAATCGACGAGGCGGCAATCTTCACCCAGACTCTCTTTTACTTCGTCGGACTCAAGCCAAGGATTTTCGTGCCCATCGTCAAGCGTCGCGTTTGCCGGCTCATCGACGTCTGTCGAGTCCAACGGCGTCGTGCGATACCACACGTTGCACAGGCCGTTGAGGTCGCCAATGGCGACGGGGGTTTCGATTGAGACGAATCTCGCCGTGCCGTCTTTGGCGCACTCAAGATCATCGGTAATCGTAAACTCATCAACCCAAGTAGCGGAATCGTTTCGAGCATCGATGGTATAGGAGAAAAGCCCATCCGTATTGGTTTGCATCGCGGCGCGGTTTTTTCCATCGCCGTTAGCCAACAGACCCTTCCCGATAGGTTGGACAAGTTCCTGACGCTTGTCGACCTGTCCTTTGATCTCGATGGGCGCATCCTTCATCGCGACGGATTGGACTTCTCCCGTATCCTTTATTTCAAACGTTATCTCCTCGGCAAGGTCATAGGTCCGCGGAGACATCGTTTCGCGCAACGAGTAGGTGCCGGGTGCAAGATGTTCGATGCGGTGCGGCTTGTCGGATGAGGTCCAGGAGTCTATTTCGGTTTTATCGGGACCATATAAGGTGAGCTGTGCGCCTTTCACTTCCTGCTCTCCGCTTGCATCGACCTTGGAGATATCAACCTTGGTGTAATCGTCGGATACGTTAAGCCGTGCTTCCACAACGGGTGTTTTCTGGTCGGCATAGGTAAGGTCGACGATATGGTGCGTTCGATCGAGTAAGAAGCCGGTCGGCGCTTGAGTCTCGACAACCTCGTAGCGTGCGGTGCCAGATCCCAGCGGGAGGTCGTCCGCGCGTGCTTCTCCAGTTTCATCCGTCGTGACGGCAGCGACAGTCTCACCGTCGAGCGCGGCAATGCTACCGTCGGGGCGCACGATATCACCTGAGGCACGGATCTCAAAGATGGCGCCCGCGAGGCTGCTGCCGTCTACGGCATCGGTTTTAACGATCCTGATGTTTCCGGTCGCGGCGTGGTCATAATACGAGACGATTGCAGCGGGCGTTAGGTTTATATCGGCGGGTATGTTTACCTCGATCTCTTCGCCGACAAGATAGGGCTCTTTGGCCGATGTTTCGCGTACATAATAGGTGCCCGGCACGAGCGATTCGGGCAGTGTGACGGTGCCGGTCGCGTCAGTCGTAAAGGTGTCCATTACGTTATGTGCTGGATACCAGCATGTTTGTGAGACAGGTTTGTGATTGCTGTCGAGGAGTTGGAAGGTGAATCCGGCTAGGGGAACAGAAGCGCCTGTTTGGGCATCGCGTTTTACAATCTGGAGATGCGTCGACAGAGCGTGGTTGTCCACGATATATTGAAGCTCGGCGCCGTCGGAAATCTGATTGGCCTCGACGGTCCATTCCCCCGCACGTTTAAAACCCTCGGGGACGGTTTCCGGAACCTCACGAACCGTGTAGCCGGCGCGGTCGTATGGGACGGCTCCGTGGACACCGGCTGGTCGCTTGCCTGTGCCGAACCATGCTTCGGGCTGGTCTTTGGTGGAGGCAAAGCCATAGATGTTTGTAGTCAGTGTGCCAACAACCTGCTGAGAGCTGTTACTGACAACCTCAAAGACAACATCTCCTGCCGGCTGCTCCAGGCCGGATTGATCGCTATTGCCGTAGTCCTTGAATTTGGAAATCTCAAGGTCAAACGCAATGGGGATATCGGAAACGCGAGATTCGATCTCGACCACGCCCGAATCGCCGAGTTGGTCGGCTCCAACGGTGTAAGACCAACTGTCACCGGAGGGCAAATAGCCCTCGGGCGCCTTCGATTCATAGATGGTAAAGGTTCCCAGGGGGACATCGGTGAGGGTAGCTCGACCGCTTTCATCGATTCTGAGAGTTTGTGTCCATCCAGGGGTTGATTGCGATACGCACACGAATTCTGCTCCTGCGAGCGAAGCCCCAACTTGGGGGCCTGCATTCGTTGCGGCGTCGAGCTTTACAATGCGCAAGGTAATGGTGCCGGGTTGTTCATCAATGGTGACGTATCCGCCGTTATTCGTCGTGGTAAAGGCAATGCGATCGTGCAGGGGGATATAACCAGCTGGCGCTGTTGTCTCAACTAGGTAGTATGCCGTGTTGGGTAGGAGTGTTGCCTGCGCTCGACCGTTGCTGTCCATCTGGACGGTGCCGACACGCGCGCCGCTGGCGCTCTCAAAAACATCGAATGTTGCCCCGTCAAACTGATAAGTATTGTTTCCGCTGGTAATGGCAGCGTTTGCAGACTGCTTTTGGAAGGAAACAGAGACCGCCGGCAGTACATAGAGCATGTCTTGACGTTTGCTGCCGCCCGATACGGTTCCTATATAGCGCCGCGCGCGGTGCGGAGCGGCTTTGATGCTTCCTGATTTTGCGCTGTCGTGGAGCCACCGCGCAGCCGCCACGACTTCATTGTCGGCGGTAAAGTGCCCGCTCTTGGTTTTGCCCTGAGCGGTCGTGTAGGAGTAGGTGCCGTCGACATGGGTAGTGCCGTTGAGCATCCATACGGCAAGCTGGGTGGCGGCGCGGGCGCGATCGGGTGAAAGATGGTAACCGCCAAACGACGTGGCGGTAGGATATCCGTGACAAACGATTGCTGCGAACTCGTCGTCGAGCCACACCCAGCCTTGATCAAAGTTGAGCCATGGGCCGCCCGGCTTGGTGGGGCCGGGACGCTCCTGGTTCATGCAGTAGGCAATCGAGGTGTCTTGAGCTTCATACTTGCCGATAAAGAAGGGCCCACAATCATCGCTAATAGTGCGGAAGCCGAGCTGGTCGTAGCCATCGACGGCAAATGCGGCTCCCGGTGCCAGGCAGCCGAAAAGCAGGAAGAGGAGCAGGAGCAGCGGACCTGTTGCGATTGCGCTGTGGACAGAGTGCGTGGGTGCGTTGGACATGGCTGCTCCTTATCCCTCGTGCGCCGCACGGGGAGGCCGCGGCGCTTGGGATGAGGCTACCGCCATGGTTCATGCGGGTAAGTACCAGAAGCTGACCAAAAGCTTGCCCGATTTCTGACAAATCGAACTCAAATACAACAATCAGATAAAAGTGCAGGTAGAAGATGGTAAGAAAAGAAAGACAAAGGTCCTCATCTCCACAATTGACGCGATTTTCAAACGAATCTCCACAGCTAAAACAAGCATCACCACCCTTGTATCGAACAAGACAACCGCGTTATACTAGCCAACACACAAGCGGGCATCGCCAAGTGGTAAGGCATCAGCTTCCCAAGCTGACACTCGCGGGTTCGAGTCCCGTTGCCCGCTCCAGAAAAAGTAAAAGCACGGCACCGTTCCGGTGCCGTGCTTTTTTTTCAATAAAGTGCCGGGACTCGAACCCGACAGGGTGCGAGCGTTAAACAAATGAGCAAGTGTGAATTCTCACGCTATGCCGTTAACCAACTCACTACGGTACGTTTGCATTCTGTTTGCGTTGAGGCTATGGGCTTAACGGCGGTTAAAAGGTCGCCTCTCTAGGTGTTGGAGACAACCTTCTCGATGGCGATATCGATCTGCTCCTGCGCCAGCTTGGTAGCCTCGTTTTCAAGCCGGTCAGCCTTGGCCGAGGTGCTCACGCTCCTGTCCATAAGGTCGGCGATGGCGGATTCAGCGTCCGCGCCGAGGCGAGGGACGCGAATTTTTTTGATATCGACAGGGCTAAGTTGAGGCACCGAGGTTCCGTATGCGCAACGTACGACCGACGGCCTGCCAACGGTGGGACTGTTCAGAAAAGCGAGCAGGTAGCCAGTTCGAATCTTTGTAACGTTGGGATAGATTCTCAGCAGATGGTTGCTGCCAAACATTCCCTCATGATTCTCCGTGAGCAAAAGAGCTCGTCCTAGGATGCCGTACTTTTGACCAGAACATGCCATGACGAGAGTTCCCGGCTTTAGGATGTAACGCTCCCAGTTGTTAATGAGCTTGGCGTAAACAAATTTTGTCGGTTGAGTGTTAACGTCAAAGATCTCGGACACACCCACAAAGGGAACGTTGGAATCGCCATAAAACCGCTTGAAGCGAGGAAGCTCTTCGACGTCCTCTACAAGTTCAGCAAGTGGCGCATACTCCATTACGTCAACCAATGAGTCTACGGCGCTTATGGAGCCGGCATAACTGTCAGCATCAAGGCGCGATCTGTTGTCAATAACTTTGGATAAACTCACCACGCATGTTCCTGCAGGACTTTCTGCCTCACAAGCAATACCGACCTCCTTCTCCAGCAGCTTAAACGCCTCGTCCCGCAGCCTCCATGCTTCACCGCGCAGGCGTACTGCCTCGGTGGCTTTGTCGCCGATGGCTTTGCGCGTGGCCGCATCGGGCATGATGACCGGAAACCCGTTGGCGTGGGCCACCTCGATATGCTTGATCATGTGGCCGTACTGGGCCGCCCGCGCGATCTGTTTGAAGAAGTCCGTCTTCATGTACGCGTAGAGCCAGCCGTACTCGGCCTGGTCCTTCGGCTCGATACGCAGCAGGTCGTGCGTGATGACCTTGTTCACGTGATGTGGGTACACGGCGGTAACGTTGCCTACCACGCCCGAGCACGAAAGTAGCAGCCAATCCTGCTTGACGTATCTAGAATCAGCCTGGGGCACGAAGGGCGCTGCGAGCCACTTTCTCACACGGGGGAAGTCCTCGAACACCTGGCCGGCGGTAAAGAAGGGCAACCCCTTGCCTTCCGGCACGGTGTACCCCGTCAGTCTGTTCGGCTGCCAGATGTCGGCAAGGTCGCCAAGCCTCTTATGGTTGTCGCACTGGTTGGCGAGGCTCACGAAGCCATACCCGTCGCGCAGGTAGGTCGAGGCTTCGAGCCGCACGTCGCCGCCCAGCACGGTGGAAAGCCGGATGCTCTTCACCAAAGGTGCGTTCGTCATTGGTCGCGCCTCCATTCAAGGAAGGCATCGGCTACTGCCATCGTCTCGTCATCCACCACACGCTCCGTCGAAGTGTGACCGCTCTCCTCCTCGGATCCCACCTTGCCTGTCACCGCGGTGGTCTGCTCCCGCACGATTGGGTAGCCGTCGTCGTCGCGCACGTAGGTGGTCTGTCCGCGCTTGTCGTGCCCCACGTGGTCGCAGATGGCCATGAACATCTTGTAATCCTGGAAGGTGCCGTCCTTGCAGTACGCCTCTTCCTCGCTGTCCCAGCGTCGCAGCACAAGGACAGATGTCTGCACGCCCACGTTGGGCTGGAAGGCGTCCGGGTGCATGTCCACCGAGCCCAGGATCTGTGCATGGCGCAAAATCCACTGGCGCACGTAGCCCAGACCCGGATTGCCCAGGATGCCATTGGGAATGACGAGCGCTGCTACGCCCACGCCGGGCTCAAGCAGGCGCACGCATCGCTCGATGAAGAGGATCTCGGGCGGCTGGGATGAGAAGAGCTTAGGTTCCATCCTCCACTCGGCATCCTCCTCGAACCACGACCAGGTGTGTCCAAGGTCGAAGGATTCCAGAATCGCTGGGTCTTCGATGGGAATCTTGGAGCCAAAAGGCGGGTTGGTCATAATCGCCGTAACGCCGTGCCCCGGCTGCAGTGCCTTATTTGCCGCGACGTCGGCGGCGTCCAGGCGCAGCGCCTTCTGCAGCTTGGGCTCAAAGCCCGAGAACGGCTCGAGCGAGTTTGCGTGGAACAGCTGCCCTGTACCGTCGTTGTTCATGACCATGTTCATCTTGGAAGCGCGTACCAAGATGGGATCAAAATCGATGCCCACGATGTGCTTGGACAGGAACTCGCGTTTGCGCGCGATCAGCGCCTCTTGCTTGGCGGTCTTGCTGCGTCCGCTCGCGTCGACGGAGTTGCCGATTTTCTCGAGCACATAGTTCATGGCCGTGACCAAAAACCCGCAGGTGCCCATGGCGGGGTCGAGGATGACGTCGTTTTCGGATGGGTCGACCATCCGCACCATCATGTGACACATGTTGCGTGGTGTGAAGAATTGACCTTTGTCGCCGCGCAGGTTGGAACCCACGATTGTCTCGTACGCGTGGCCCTTAACGTCCACGTCACTCTCGAGCAGGGAATACATTTGCAGCTGCGCCACGATGTAGGCAAGCACGTCGTCGGTTAGCGCGATGTGCTCATCGGCCTTGAAGATTGTCTCGTACGACTGCTTGACGCTTCCAAAAAGTGCCTCGATGCGCTTGCGGCACTTCTTCTTACCCGCGGCGCCCTGGCGTTCGGTCGGCGTGATGTAGAACGTCGGCGTCTCGGAGTCGCGCTCGTCCTGAATTTTGCAGAATATGATTTTGAGCAGTTCAAGAAATGCCTCGGCCTTTTGGATGCCTTGGTTTCCGGCGATGTAGTTGTGTCAGCGGCGGAACGAGTACAGCAGTGAGTCGCTGGCGGCGGGGCGCAGTTGGTCGAAGCGCGGCGCGTCGTCGGGTACCTCGCCGCCGGCATGCGGCAGGTCGGGCACAGCTTCGGGGCCGCGCTTGCCAGCATCGTCCACCACGTAACGGAAGGTGAGCAGCTCGTCGCCGTTGGTCCACATGCCGTAGGTAGAATTCATGCAGGCAGACGCATAGGAATGCATCTGGTCCACGCCGTCTTTTTTGCCCTTTGCCTTGGTCTTGGGGTCTTTACACTCGACGATGATGTAGATGTTCTCTTGGGTGTGCGCTTTTCCCGGCTCCCAGATGGCGACGTCGACCGCTTTTCGGTTGCTGCCGAACTTGATCGACTCCTCGACCCCGATTTGCTCCTTCTTGTAACCGTACTCACGCACGAGGGACTTTAGGATTTCCTGGCGCACTCGCTCCTCGGGGGTGTCCCTGCGCTGCGTCACACCGTCGATGAAGTCCAGTATGGTCTCCGGCTGGATGATCGAAGCCTTGCTCACTTGCGACATTACGATTCCGTCCTTCCAACCTTGGTGCTGCTGCCAACGTGCGCGGGGCCGTCCGATGCGCCGCCCATCTCGCGGCTAATCAAATCTTTAAGAAACCCCTGTTTGTTCTCCTGCGCAGAGAGGAATGACCAGATCTCCTCTTCGGCGGGATAGAACCGCAGACAGAACTGCTGGGTCTTGTCGTGCTTGTACTTACGATCGGCCCGCTTTTGAGCTTCTGACGGCATGACACCTCCCAAGGACATGGCTTAGTCATAATAGGAATTATTATAGGTCTATACCTAGATATAGACAAGCGAAATATCGCGAATCAGCAGGTAAAGGATGATTTTTAATTAAAGAAAAAGAAGCCAACAACCGTAAAAACGGCCTCTAAGACGTGGGCGTTTTTACGGTTGAGGAAGGTGGAACTTGAGAAATGGTCCGCCATGAGCGCTCCCTGCCGCTCATGCATGGAGTGGCAGGGAGCTATTTCTGTTGTATGAGACTGTCGTCTCTCAAGGTTGCAATGCCCGATTGGGTGTCGACTTCAGTTGGATCAACCATATGCGCTGTTGCCTGACGCTGTGCGATGCTAGGCGACGAAGGATGTGTCCTATCACGACTGGCAGTCAGGCACATTCTGGGCTAGTTGCGCACTTGGCTTGGAATGTACTTGTTTGGCAGAATCGAAATCGCGAGCCATATCACTCGACTATGTGCCACTCAGCAGCCGAAGTGCTTCCAGCGTTGGTGATGCGACCAGCTTTCCGTAGGCTTTGGAGCAGATAGCTTACATGGTCGCCTTTTTGCTTTGCCGTAAGGTCTGCCGGCAAGGCATGATCCAGCCCTGCGATAATCTCTGCTCTTGAACATGGGCGCACGCGCAGGAGTTCCAAAATCAGTTCCTTGAAGACACTGTTGTCTACGCCTTTGTTTCGCACATACTCGCTGTGGGCACCGGTGGCCGCTGCCACCTCGGCTGAGACCGTCAGCTTGGGGTAACGACCTCTAACAAGGCCCTGTTCGTGAAGCAGGCGTGACTGTTCCTTTGTGACGGGTAGTCCCTTTTGAACGAGGTCTAACAGCAACACTGTCGCCAAATCAAGATTTCGATTGCTTGCGAGAAGTCGAGAATAGTCCTCGTTGAGTACCGTACCGTACAGTGTCACGGCAACGCGTCCAACCTCAGATAGATCGTAGGTGGGCATTGGTAGCAGGCGGTTACGCTGAATATCGAAGACGTTGCGAATGCCTATGGCGTTGCGGTCCATCATGCCCGTCTTGTTCATGGCACTTGAAAGCAGAGGGTTACGATAGTACGGCGGCTTGTAACCGCTCGCGAGCGCATTCTCTATCGTCCCGGGGATAAAAGCGCCCTCGTTCTTGAATACAAGCCTGTCCTCATATTCAAGAACGTTAATTTTTCCCGACATTCTAAAATCTTGGTGAGCTATGGCGTTGTGAAGAAGCTCTCGGATGACTTCGGGGCTGTAGCGATGCGCTTCGGTGGGGAACAGTGTCTCTTCACGGTCGAAGAACCGGTATTTTTCGTTTCTTATCTTTCCCAGAACACGATCGACCTGCAGAATGAACGGCGGTTCAAAATGTTCATAGGCCATAGTGGAGCCGTCACTTGCGTAGAGTGTCCAAGTAATGCGTGGCTCGATGCCACCCAGAAAGACACTCGACTCCGGTTTGCCCAGAAGAACGAGCGCCGCATTGCTCACGTGGCCGTGGATTACAAGCGCCATTTTGCTGAGGATGGATTCTTCATCGAGGTTACGAACGGCGGGCTGGCTTTCTCCGAACTTTTCGACGAATTTGGAGCATGCAAAGCTAACTGCCTCTGGATCAAGGTCATCGAGGTTTGCCTCGTAGGCAATCTGACGCGACCAGTCGGGTCGACTCTGCCCGTAGATGGCGTCGAGTTTGAACTTGGGCATCTCTACGAGGGATTCATTCTCACGTGACCAGGGGATTCCGTGCCAAGTCGTTGGCGTTGCGAAGCTGCCAGCCGGTATCTGGAAAGCAATGACTCTCTTGCCATCAACCTCAAACTCGTAAATCTCTTCGAAAGTCATGCCGTTATTTGTGTATTGGGCGATCTCGTGTTTTAGACGTCGCAGGCCGACGCTTGGCGTTTGGGATTCTTTGCGGTAAGCAGTTCCCTTTATCTGACGGTTGTCTGAAATGCCGAAGAAAAGCCATCCGCACTCTGCCTTGCGCAAATTGGCCTCATTGCTGAGGGCGGAGAAATACTTGCCAATGTCCTCGAAATCATAGCTCTGCTTTGCTGCCTTGTATTCGACGACCTCGGTCTCGACGTCGGCAATGATACGCAGGAGCAGGGCGGGCATCTCATTCGTTTTTCGTATCATGGCACTCCATATAATGTAATTTAATCCGCAACTAATGTAATTATATCTCTCGTTACATTAGTCAGTCGCATATAAGACTGTAGACCAGCTGTGAGCTCATGTATTTCAATACATACAATGTTTGCGCTTTCCATTGACCTTGCAGGGCAGCTGCCAGGGGAAACGGCAAACAGTACGTCTCCTTCTAATGTAATTTTGCATGTAGCTTCGCAGATAGCGAATGAAATTACATTAGTTCACGGAACTATGGCCGCTTGCTGCGGTGACACCGCAGCCCATTTTCTGCCCGCTCCAATTCCAAAATGTTAGGTTCATGCCTGCTGCCCATACTTGCACCTGCGCACGGTACAATGGTTGGGTTACGACCAACGTGCCAATAACCAAAAAGGAGCCGCTATGATCGATCGCTATACCCGCCCGGAGATGGGACACATCTTCTCCCTCGAGAACAAGTACGCCATTTGGCAGGAGATCGAGGTCCTGGCCTGCGAGGCCCAGGCGGAGCTCGGCAAGATCGGCATTTCTAAAGAAGAAGCCCAGTGGATCCGCGACCATGCCAACTTTGAGAAGGCAAAGGTCGACGAGATCGAGGAAGTCACGCGCCACGACGTCATTGCCTTCCTGACCAACATGAAGGAATACATCGATGCCGATGTTCCCGAGGGCGACCCCAAGCCCAGCCGCTGGGTTCACTATGGCATGACCAGCTCCGATCTGGGCGACACGGCTCTGTGCTACCAGCTCACCCAGGCCTGTGACCTTATCATCGAGGACGTCAAAAAACTCGGCGAGATTTGCAAGCGTCGCGCCTTCGAGGAGCGCAACACGCTTTGCGCTGGCCGCACTCATGGCATCCATGCCGAGCCGATGACCTTCGGCATGAAGTTTGGCTCTTGGGCCTGGGAGCTCAAGCGCGACCTGGATCGTCTTGAGGACGCCCGTAAGAACGTTGCCTTTGGCGCTATCTCGGGTGCCGTCGGTACCTATAGCTCCATTGAACCGTTTGTCGAGGAATATGTCTGCGAGCACCTGGGTCTGGTTCACGATCCGCTGTCCACGCAGGTTATCAGCCGCGACCATCACGCCTATCTCGCCGGCGTTCTCGCCACTACCGCAGCCACCTGCGAGCGCATCGCTACCGAGGTTCGCAATCTGCAGAAGACCGATACGCTCGAGGCCGAGGAGCCGTTCCGCAAGGGTCAAAAGGGCAGCTCCGCCATGCCGCACAAGCGCAACCCGATCACCATGGAGAAGGTCTGCGGCCTGTCACGCATCGTGAAGTCCAACGCCCAGGTCGCCTTCGACAATGTCGCCCTGTGGCACGAGCGCGACATTTCGCACTCCTCTGCCGAGCGCGTCGCCCAGGCCGATAGCTTCATCGCACTCGACCACATGTTCCAGTGCCTTATCCGCGTTATCGACGGCCTGCAGCTGTATCCGGCTCGCATGATGGCCAACCTCAACAAGACTCGCGGTCTCATCTTCTCCTCCAAGGTCCTGCTGGCCCTCGTCGATACGGGCATCACCCGCGAAGATGCCTATGCGATCGTGCAGGAAAACGCCATGGCTACCTGGCACGAGGTGCAGGATTGCGTCTCCGGTCCCACCTTTAAGGAGCGTCTCGAGGCTGATCCGCGCTGCACCGTCAGCCAGGAGAAGCTCGACGAGATCTTTGATCCGTGGGACTTCCTCACCCGCATCGACACGGTCTTCGATCGCCTGGAGCAGCTCGAGTTCTAACTGATCGATTGGGGACGAAGTCAAACCTTTCAGTTTCCTTTTGACCCCCCCTTGAAGTACAGCTTTCCAGCTCAAGCCCCGTTGGTAACTCGTTTTGCCAACGGGGCTTTTGCGTGAGAGTGCTTGGAAAAGCTACATTACAACGGGCGTTTTTTAATGCGGGAATGTCGCTTGCCGATAATTTGACTCTTCCGACAAACACTAGCTTGCCAGTCTCAGTCGGGGGGGGGTATCCTTAAGTCAATTTTAATGTGTGGGAGAATACTGCGTTTTTTCACGAGAGATTGGACTTAGGGGAATGAGAAAAGGGTTTTGGAGGATAGCCGCTGCGTTCTGCTTGGCTTTAGCTGCTGCGTCAATTGCAGATATGGCGTCGCCTTCGACGGCTGTGGCGTCTGAGGTGCAGAGTGGGAACGTTTACGTCTATAGCAATCAGCATAGTCTTTTCGAAAACGGCTCAGTAGCCGTTGGGCAGAGACTGTCGGGAAGTTTGGACTTCTGGCTGCAAGGAAATGTCCCTTGGGAACAGCTGGGTTCTGCTGCTCAAGATAAGAAGAACTATAAGGTCACGGTTTCCGATGATGACCGAGACAATATCTCTCTGTCTTATAGTGATTCTGGTCAGTGGTCTTATGTATTGAATCCTAAGACCGTCGGCGATGGAAAGCTGAGGATTACCGTCACGTTTAATTACGGTGACTACAGCACCGAAGGGTATCTTGAGATTAGCTTGGCCGAAAAACTCAATCCGGTGACGGCTGTTAAATACATAAGTGGTTCTAACGAAACATCGTCTTCGAGTGCAGCAATCTATTACACGGATAACTGCTCGGTTTGTGGCGAGGCGCACTGCGGTGATGCTTCGGGCTATATCTTGTTTGCCTTTGAGCGCCCTAGCGAGGAGCCGACGGTATTTGATATTGATAGCACTAGAAATGACTGGTCAGGCTCAAAATTCATTACTTCGGTGAGCTTGAATGGAGCTGTGTCTTATGACAAGGACGGCTACCAAAAGAAGGCACCGATCCGCATAGCACCTTGTGGAAAAGATGGAAATGAAGTAGAGGTAAGACTGAACTATTTCCAGGGTGATCCCCAGACGAAAAAACTTTGCGACGTTTCGTGGCATAAGCAGAATCCTGCTTATGTAGAGGAAAACTTGAGCGGCACTATGGCTGTCGGCTCCCATGCTTGGGTTGGGGCGGCCGATCTGATTAGTATTCAACTGAATCCCGTCGGACAGGCTTGCCGAGAGAGCTATTCTTCGCGAGAGTTCAAGTACACAATCAAAGATGGCGACGGCGTAATTTCAATTGACGAATACGGGATCGTTTGGGCCAAAAAGGTGGGCGTTGCGACGATTGTCGCTACTGATCCGTTCGGGCAGGAGCATACCGGTACTATCAGGGTGGTCGCGCTCCCTGCCGAAAAACCTTCAATTAAGTTCCTTGAGTCAAAAGAGATAACACTGTCTACCGATTACAACCCATCCTATGAGGGTTCTCGTGTCCTCGATTGTGCGCGGCGAGATTATCATGGTACCGTGATGAGCGCTGATGCGATCAACTTCCTAAAAGATTATCCCCATCTCGACTACTATTGCTTTAAGTCAAGCGATGAGAATGTTGCACGGGTTACCCAGGGCGCACTGGATCAAGCCAGCGCGGGCTATGTAGTATCTGCGGTTGGGCGTGGCACCGCAACGGTTGATGTCTATCTCGGTGACCCAGATAATGGGGGCCTACTCTGCGACACGCTGGTGGTTCACGTTGTGGGATCCGGTGAAGAAACTGCAAAAACGACGGTTTCCATTGCGGATGGCTATACCACCTCTATGGACAAAGGTGCGACCCAGCAGCTGAAGGCAAAGGTTTCTCCTGACGATAAGGCCGGCCGGGTTGTCTGGTCCTCTTCTAACGAGAGCGTCCTTACCGTTGACGCCAACGGCCTCGTCGCTGCTGTTGGCGACGGCACCGCAAGCATCACGGCAACGGTTGATGGCGTTTCAGCAACCACAGATGCGATTACGGTAACCACTCCGGTTGTAAAGGTGTCGAGCGTCAGTCTCAGCGCGTCGAATCTTAAGCTTGCTGTGGGCGGCGAGCCCTCGACGTTGACCGCAACGGTTGAGCCCAACAATGCAACGAATAAGAATGTGTCTTGGTCTTCGAGCGACCCGGAGGTCGCCACGGTTGCGGACGGCGTCGTGACCCCGGTCAAGGCCGGTGCTGCCACGATCACCGTTACCACTGAGGACGGCGAATATAGTGCCACGTGCAAGGTGACGGTTATTCAACCTGCAACGGGTATCACGCTCGATAAGCAGAAGGTCACGCTTGTGGGCGCTGCAACCGAGCAGCTTAAGGCAACGGTCGTTCCCGCGGAGGCTGACCAGACGGTTGTCTGGAAGTCCAGTAACGAGAGCGTCGCTACGGTCGATCAAACCGGCAAAGTGACGTCTGTTTCCAAGGGCGCCGCAACCATCACTGCTTCGACCGAAGATGGCACCTATTCTCAGGATTGCGCGGTGACCGTCTCTAATCCCGCAACGAGTCTTACAGTCGATCAGTCCTCCCTCAACCTTGCGAAGGGTGAAGAAGGTACTGTAAAAGCCTCTCTTGCCGGAGCCCTGGCAGGTGAGGTCGACGAGACCAAGCTCGCTCTGGATGACACGGGCGCTTCGAAGGCGTTTAAGGTCGTCGACAACGGCGATGGCTCCTACACCGTTGTCGCCCTCAAGACCGGTTCTGGTTCATTTGTCATCACTGCAGGGTCGCTCTCCCAGACCGTTTCGGTGAGCGTGACCAATCCCGCCCAGAAGGTTGAGCTCAACAAGACGAACCTTTCCTTTACCGTAGGCGACGCCTCCGCAAAGCTCTCCGCAACGGTGACTCCTGCCGATGCAGACGATACAACGGTGAGCTGGACCTCCAGCGACTCGTCGATCGCTACGGTCAAAGACGGCGTCGTGACGCCGCTTAAGGCCGGTACCGCCACGATCACCGCTACCTGTGGTGACAAAACAATGACCTGTACCGTCACTGTGGCGGCGAGGACTAT
>ERZ772821.760-NODE-760-length-22626-cov-11.331753_pt1 | contig 22626 bp, 20 predicted proteins | sample MGYA00580859_ERZ772821 | MGnify/ENA primary metagenome ERZ772821 (study PRJEB29015, sample SAMEA2737674) | human gut metagenome | biome: human gut; feature: human-associated habitat; material: faeces | place: China | collected 2012 ...
GTTAACAGATTGGCCATATTTTCTTAATAGTTCGGCCGCAATTCGGTATATGCTGCTGTCGTTCGATGGAATAAAAATGAACAGCACCGCCTGCGGAAAATTCCGGCGGGCGGTGCTGCTCGGTAAAGTTAACTATAGAATGACATGTTGGGAATGCTAAGTATCAGTAGTTTATGCAAAAAATCACCATTCAAAACCCGCCATGATTTTTTCAAGCGCATCGACAGCGGCAGCGCCGCCCGAGACAACGCCGTAACCGACGTTTGCAAGATTTCCGACAAGCTCCGCAAGCTTTGCCGATGAGTATTTTTTTGCGGCTGTGCAAGCCTTTGTGTTGGCGTAGCGGTTTCCCTCAAGCTTTGCGGCAGCAGTCTGCGCGCTGAGTCCCCCGTCCATAAGCTTCCTGCCCTCAAGCATCAGCTTAAAACGTGACTCAAGGAACGAGGCAATGCCGAGCGCAGCGTCCCTGTCCTCCAACAATCCGTGCAGCGCGCGCATTCCGTCCCTGACCTTGCCTGCCGTAAAGCAATCTATCATCGCAAAAACCTGAAATTCAATGCTGCCGACCGTGCAGCGGGAAATTGTATCCCGTGTAATCGTCCCGCCCGGTCCGACGGTATCGATGAGCTTTTGCAGTTCGTTGCTTATTGCGGTCATATCCGTGCCGACAAGCCCGACAAAGGTTCTTGCCGTGTCCGAATCGAGCGCAGCACCCTGTTTGTTTGCCGTTTTCATGCACCATTTGATAATATCCGACAGCGGCAGCTCATCAAACTCCACCGCACGCCCGTCGGAACGGAGACGCTTTACCAAACTGTTTTTCGAATCCGCCGCACCTTTTATATTGATGAGCAGAATTGAACTCTCGGGCATTTTTTGAATATAGTCCGCAAGTTTCGGGTAATCGAGTCCCGATGCCAATCCGTTGCAGACAACAAGCCGCCTGTCGCCGAACAGCGGCAGCGTTTCGCAGGCCTCCGTAAGCGCATCCGCATCCGGTTCATACAGAACGCTCATGTTAAAAGCGCGGAAATCCTCGGGAATCAGCTTTTCGGCAGCTTTCAGCGCGCTTGCCTTAACAAACTCCTCTTCCCCCTGCAAAAGGTATGCGCCGCGAAGGCCGTCCGCAGCAATCAGTTTAAAAAAATCATTGTGGTTCATAATGTTATTATACTAAAAACCAAAGAGCCTGTAAACAGCAGCAGGCAGAATACGGCAAGTCCCGCCCTTTTTTGAAACGGACGCAGCACATACGGGGAAAGCACAAACAGCATTGCAAGGAAGAGAGCGCAGCTTGTGAGCGGAATCGTCGGAAGATCCAACGAAGCATACGGCAATGCGGAAAGAAAACCGAGGCAGCGTTCAACAACAAAGAGCACCGCACGCGGCGCAACGGCAAGCACTGCCGCAAAACCGGGGAACGGTATGCCAATTATCAGAATTGCAATGCAAAGCACCATTACAAGCGAAAACAGCGGCACGGCAATAAGGTTGCCCGCAACGAAGTACAGCGGCAGGCAGCCGAAATATGCAGCTTGAAACGGAGCAGTGGCAATGCTTGCACCGAGACAGGCCGAAACAGAACCTGCAAGCGGGATATGCGCCGAAGCGAGTGCTGTTTCAAATTGCTTTGAAAACAGTATCAGCCCGAAACACGCCGCGAACGAAAGTTGAAAGCCGACAGAATAGAGTTGAAACGGCTCAAACGCAAGTATCAGCACCGCAGCGGCGGCAAGTCCGTTCAGCGAATCCGGACGGCGGTTCAATGCACGGCAAAGCAGCGCGCATATGACCATTATTGAGGCGCGGACGATGCCCGCTGCATATACCGCAATGCAGCAATACATGATGAGCCCGATTCCGACGAATGCTGTGCGCAGCCACCGCTTGCTCTTCGGAACAAAAAGGCCGAGAATTGCGGCAATGATGCCCGTGTGAAATCCGGAAATCGCCAAAAGATGAGCCGTGCCCGTTGCTCTGTATGCCTCGGTTCTGTCGGATTGCAATGCCGTTTTGTCTCCCACGATGAGTGCGGAAACAATGCCGGCATCCGTGCCGAAAATGCGGCCGATATGCCGAACAATTGAGCTGCGCACCGATGTCAAAGCCTCCCGAACGGGCAGGTTATGTTTCGATACAACGCTGATTTCGTCGACTGATGTTGAACCGTCATCGTTCAAACCGCCGCCGTATAACCTTCCCGATGCCGTTATACCCTCCGAAAGCTGTTTCAGGAATCTGCTCCGTTCCGACGAATCTGCCTTTGCCGCTCCGCGAAGATAGACTTTCGGAATATAAACGCCGTCTCCGACATCTATGTTTAAATAGCCTTCCGTTATGATTTTTACTCTGCCTTCCCTGCGGAAAACTCCCGCATGTGAATGCAGCTCGCTTTTTGTGAGAATGAGTTCCGTTTCCCCGTCCGAGTATTCCGCTGAAAGTACGGTTCCCGAAACGGTATAGCTGCCGTTCGGAAGCTCAGTCGGAAGACGCAAAGCGGCAAAAAGTATTCCGACGAGTACCGAAGCCGCAAACAGTGCGGAGCGCGTATGCCGAAGCAGCGCGAACACAACCCCTGCCGCACCGCACGCTGTCATAATACATAAAACGGCAGCGCCGCCTGCGGGCATGATCCCGCAAACGGCGATACCGAGCATCAGCCCGACCGCAATCTCCGCAATCGGACGATAGTTTATAAGTTTATTTGAAGTTGGTGCATTTTGCAGCGTGTCCATTCGTTTCTCGAATGATTCTCAGTCGTGCGCACCCAAAAACTCAGCAAAGCCGCTTTCGTATTTGGGATGATGAAAGACGGAAAGACCGTCAACGCACGATATTCGAATCAATCAGTCTGCTCAGCCGTTGAGCAATGCCATTGCCTCGATTTCAACAAGTGCACCGGCGGGCAGCGCGGCAACTTCAACGCAGCTTCTTGCCGGGAAGGGTGCGGGAATCATCATTCCGTAAAGCTTGTTGACCTTTGCAAAATCGTTCATATCCTTAACAAATACCGTTGTTTTTACGATATTTTCCATGCTTGAACCGGCAGCTTCGAGAACGGCTTTAAGGTTCGTGAGAGCCTGAATCGTTTGAGCCTCAACACCTTCAACAAGTCCGCCGACGGCGGGATCAATGCCGATCTGACCGGAAGTGAAAACCATTTTGCCGACCTTTACGCAGTGGCTGTAAGGTCCGATTGCGGCGGGCGCGTTCTGTGCATTAACAACCTGTTTCATTTTGTTTCCTCCATGCAATATGTTAATTTAAATTGTTACTATAAAAACAATAGGTTATGCTCCGTACAAACAGCGAAGCCCTATTGAATTCGGCGTTTTTCGGATGAAATCATAAACTTTCCGAACAGCTTCCGTCTGCATGAGCGCGGAGCGTATTATCGATGGAATCGTTCCAAAGTATCAGTGCATTTTCGCCCGTGTCACTGTAGTATTTTCGCCTTGTTCCCGCGTACCTGAACCCAAGCGCGGAATACACGCGCTGCGCTTTGTGGTTAAATTCGCGGACTTCAAGCGTCATTCGCTTTCCGCCGTTCGCTTTTGCCGTTCGCATGAGACAAAGTATCAAATTGGTTGCAATGCCGCGGCAGCGATATTCGGCAGCAACGGCAATGTTTGTCATGTGTGCCTCGTCAAACATCTGCCACATGCCGGCATAACCGACAATTTTCCCGTTGTCCTCTGCAACAACATAACTTGCAGCATCATTGCGGATAACCTCACCAATGAGGGATTCAACGCTCCACGGCTGCGAAAAGCAGCTGCATTCGATTTCATAGACCTGTTCGATATCCGGCAGCGTCATGCTGCGGTAAACAAGTTCACTCATATTTCCGTTCCTTATATAGCTTTAAAAGTTAAAGTATCAGTTTGATTCCGGCGGAGTGCAGCACGCGGTCAATGCATAGACTCTTGCTGCTCCGTGTTTTTTAAGCTCCGACGCGCACTCTTTTAGCGTTGCGCCGGTTGTTCGGACATCGTCCACAAGCAGAACCGACAGCCCCGCACATTCGGGCGACGCTTCAAATGCGCCGGTCAGGTTTTTTGCACGCAATTTTGCATTCATGCCGACCTGCGGGCTTGTGTCCCGCACACGTTTAAGCAATTCCGCACGGATATCGATATTATACCTTTCCGCCACGAATTTTGCAAGGATGAAACTTTGATTGAAGCCGCGTTCCTTTTCGCGTCGCGGATGCAGCGGAACGGGAACGATGCAGTCAATCGGCCAATCGGCGGGGATACACATAAAGTGCGTCAAAAACTCCCGAACATAAACGGCACCGTTATACTTCAGCGCATAAACGGCGCGTTTCGAGACATCGTTATAAAACAATCCTGCGGCGTATTCATCAACAAACTCGATTTGTTCGGCCAACGGGTTCACGGCAAGACCCGCTTCACACTCCGAGCAGATTCCGTATTCATTCACAGCCGCTTCCTTTGAGCAGGAATGGCATTTCAGATGCTGCGGAAAAACGAAGTCGAGTGCTGAATTTATCCATTGTTTAAATCTTTTGTTCATATCGGTTTGCCGCTCCGGCAATATCACTTATTCAATGACAATTTATGCAAAACCGTACATTGTTCCTTACACGTCGGGCAGGGTTTCGTTTCTCTCGCGCAAAAAAGTTTCCAGTGCGCTGTATCTTCTGCGGACGTTTGTGTTTGACACCATATATTTAATGCATCCGACCGAACCGAGAATGTAAACCTTGCTGCGCGCCCTTGTCACGGCGGTGTACAGGATGTTGCGATTAAAAAGCATGTTTGGACCGTTCACAAGCGGAAGAACTACGCAGGGGAACTCGCTGCCCTGGCTTTTGTGAACAGATATGCAGTACGCAAGGTCAATTTCTTCAAGCTGGTTGAAATTGTAATCCGCAACCCGTTCATCATCAAACAGCACCGTAATGAATTTCGAGGCATTATCCACACGAAGAATCGTGCCTATATCGCCGTTGAAAACCCCTTCTCCCTCGCTGTCGTCCGCACCGAGTTTTGTTTTTCTCCACTGAATATCATAATTGTTCTTTATCTGCATCACCCTGTCACCCTCTCGGAAGGTGATTTCACCGAATTTAAATTCGGCCTTGTCATCCGCCGCCGAATTCAGCTCCGCCTGAAGCAAAGTGTTGAGGTTCACAACTCCGAGCATGTTTCCCTTCATCGGCGAAAGCACCTGCAGTTCGTTTATTTTGCCGAGATAAGCGTAATCGCCGCAAAGATTCAGCACGGATGAAAGCGCGATATCTGCCGTGGGGCATTCATAAAACAAAAAGTCGTTTTCTTCATCAATATTATCCAAAACAGGCATTTCCCCGCGGTTGATAAGATGCGCATTTGTAACGATTCGACTGCGTCCTGCCTGTCTGAAAATTTCATTCAGCCTTATGACCGGAATTACATCGGAATTCACAAGATCACGAAGCACATTGCCCGGGCCGACCGACGGCAGCTGGTCCACATCGCCCACCATTACAAGGCGTGTGCCTTTGGCCACCGCTTTCAGCAGGGAGTGAAACAGCATGACATCAACCATTGACATTTCATCAATTATAATAACATCCGCTTCAACAGGATAATCCGCGTTTCGGTTGAAAGAATTATTGTTAAAATTGTATTCAAGCAGACGGTGAAGCGTTCTTGCCTCACGCCCTGTCGTGTCGCTGATGCGTTTTGAGGCCCTGCCTGTCGGTGCCGCAAGCTCGATTTGCAGCCCGAGATGCTCCATAATCTCAATAACGAATTTCAAAATGGTGGTTTTTCCGGTTCCGGGGCCGCCGGTAACGATCAGAACTCCGTCCGTCACGGCGCGTTTCACCGCCTCGTTCTGTGCAGCTGCAAGAGTGACGCCAAATTGTTTTTCGAGTCGTTTTATTTCACCGTCGATATCAAACAGGGACAGAATATCAACATTAGTGACGATATTTGAAAACAAAGCCGCACAATCCGATTCGACATAATGCATATATTTCAAAAAAATGTAATCGCGTTCACCCATACGCTTTTCGACGAGAGAACTCGATTCAAGCATTTTTTCAAGCACCGCTTCCACCCGTTCCGGCACAACGCCGAGGACGTTGTTTGCCGCAAACATCACCAGCATATCCCGCGGCAGGCATGTATTGCCTTCCTGCCTTGCAAGCGAAAGCGCGTATTTTATGCCCGCACGAACACGAAATTCCGATTCACGCTCATATCCGGCCTCAAATGCAATTTTATCCGCCGTCTTAAATCCGACGTTTTCAAAATCATCAATCAGGCTGTACGGATTTTCCTTCACCATGCTGACGCAGTTTTCACCGTAGAGCTTGTATATTTTCATTGTCATTGCGATTGAAAGCCCAAGCTCCTGCATACCCATGATTATGTCCTGCATCGCTGCCTTTTCAAGGTAGGATTCATGGATCATTTTCGCTTTTTTCGGCCCGATACCGCTGATTTTTGTGAGCTTCATCGGTTCGGTCTTAATAATTTCGAGAGTTTCCGCGCCGAACTTATCCACAAGCAGCCTTGCGGTCGCCTCGCCGATACCCTTAATAAAGCCGCTCGCAAGATAAGCGCGAACAGCTTCGGCCGAAGTCGGTATATTGTTTTTATATGAAGTCACGCGGATCTGCTCGCCGTACATCGGATGCGCCGTCATATTGCCCGTCACGGTCACCCGTTCGCCGTCGTTCACGGACGGCATCACGCCGACAGCGGTCAACTCTTCTCCGTCATCGCCCTTTATCCTGAGAACGGTCCACCCATTCTCCTCGTTTCGAAACTTTATGCCGGTTACTGTGCCCGTGAATTCCATGCCGCCTCGCAGTTTTAACGTCCGAACCCTGATGCGCCCAAACGATTTATGGGTTGATTGTATCATATTTTGCGACGATTCGCAACCGGGAAGTTGACGGCAACGGTCGCACATTTTTAATTAACTTTATCGTAAGAATTAATTAATCTGCACCATAGCATCAGTGTAATTGACTCTCAATATATTTACGTTGTATATGTCGATGCAACGTAAACATCCCACGCTTCTATCCACCTCCGGTGATTCTCTTCAATCATCTGTTTAGACCTTGCTCTGGCTTCGCCATTGTTGAATAATTTAATTTGTCCGTTAAAGAAATTATAGTTGTCAACATTATCCCGCTCAAAAATCAACATACTCCTTCTTTCTTTTGTTGTGTCAATACCGCAGGAGTATAGGTCTATTTTGATATGATTATATTCTTCGAATCCTTTCTTGTACACTACTTGAAACATTGCGTACGGCAATGCACAATCGGTTACCAGGAAACTGAATCTCCTCAGCCGATGAGCTGTTTCATACGGTTCTGTACGGATCAATTGCGCTATACTGGCGTATGAGTTCAAAAAAATCTGTTCTTCATCATCAGCAGCAAAAGCGCTGTTGCCCAGCTTTGAATATCTTATTGTGTCAGCCGTTGCGCTCGAAAGAGGGGCATTTATAACCAATCTGAGTGAAAACTCTTGATCTTTCAGCAAACATGAAAAAATCTTAAACAAAAAACCGTGATCATAAGCAAGACGGTCTATATATTGTCTGTTGTTGCAAAGAACCGCTGTGGCGGCATAGCAAACAAGGTTGATTTCTTTTACGCGATTCATGCCAACACTTTCAGCGTTATTCATTATTGCTGTAATATAATTAGTTCCGAAGATCATATTATATGTCCCAAATCTTTCTTCAATTTCTTTTCGTGAAGATATAAGGACATTTGCTTTTGATTTGTTTAGTCCTCTCCAGCTGACCACATCTTTTAAGACCTCATAGTCAACATCATTTGTGCATAAATTGTCCATTACGTTATAAAAGAGGCGATTTTCCTCCGGAATCTTATAATGGTTGATGTATCTAATCCCGCTGATGCTTTCCGGAAGTTTTCTTAACACATCATAGTCGATGTTCCCGTATGTAAGGACAAGGATTTTTCTTGCACTTTCGAATGCGGTTTTAATTTCCTGAAAATAAATGTTCTCTTCATTATCGCTGCTGTCGTTCAGCGCGCAGAGCTCTTCTACGGCATCCTCCGTCAGCAGACAAAGGAAATAGGGCGCATTCCGGACCTCATGAAGAAGTCTTTCACGATAGTCCCGATCCTGATTCATTGCATAATCATCCATGAACGGACCGGCTCCTTTCGTAACGAAAAAATCATATATGCGTCCCGCGAGATGCTTATGTGTGTGTTTGTAGTTTATAAATACTCCGTATGTCATTTGTCTTCTTTCCAACCCTTGGTTCAATACTTGCGTTGTAAAGCATGTTTTTTAATTCGTGTTAATTCTTATGTTTGTCAATTTTTGACAAGTCGTCCCATGCACAAAGCTTGTTATGTACCTTTGCTCTATCTGCACGGTATGAGCCACGAACATAACCGAGTGTCATTGTGTATGCATTCCAGCGCATATGTTCGCTGCGCTTCCTTTTCATGCAGTTTTCACATTCGCAAGTACTTCTGCCTTCTTTTTTCGAGCATTTCGTAATTACCCGAAGGATCTCTTGATTGTCAAGCTCTCTTTTGTAAAGCTCCTTGGCCATTGACGAAATACGGTAGTACTCATATTTTTCGAATTTCGCTCTCGAACTGCGCTGCGCATCCGGAGTCAATTCGTACTCAAATCCCCAGTCATACCGTTTGACTTCTGTAATTTTGTCGTTATCACCCGATTCCAACCATTCATTATGTACTTTCTGTTCAATATCAACCCAGCTGTTGTGCTGTTTATATGCACTGTCTTCAAGCTTTGCATCATATATGCATGAATAATCAAACTGAGAAGACAGTCCGCCCACGAAGTGAATATGATACGGTGTATCGTTATGATTTTTCAAACCGCAGGAATTCCCCGCAGAGCATTTTTCATCCCGAATGATTCCCGACTTGCGCTCATCATAAACAATTGAAAAAATCTCAACGGGTTCTTTCCTCCATTCCATCTGTTTAGCCTGTTTATTATTGATTTCATTCAGTCTGTCAAACAGCATGCGAAGATGTATCGACATTTCAATATTTTCATCGTCATCGCCAAGAGCAACAAAAGCAAGATTTATTCGGCGAATTCTTTCAAGAACAGCTTTATCCGCATCATTATTCGACTCGTGTTCAATGCTTGTCCCTCCGCGAAGAATCAAGTTATCGAAATCCGCCGAGTCAACATCAACGCCCGAGAATGTTACAATATCGTATTTTGCTTCCCCCTCGGTTTTACAGCGGTTGAATTTGAGTACATCCGGGAAATCACGATTGATTTTTTTGCTGATGTAATCGTTTTCGTTTGTGCCTTTGTTGTCAATAATTGTTATCTCAAGGGTATAGCCCTCAAACTGGAAATACCACAGCAGAGTTTTAAAAAACTCTATACCGTATTGACCAAAGCCAACGATCAGAACGGATAGCCTGTCCTCTTTGCTTCTATGAGCAATGTCATATAACTTCATTTTGGGAATAATATCCCAAATCAAGTGCTGAACTTCGTCCACTCGGCGCAGCTTGAAGCAATTATCGTCGCAGTTATGCTCAACAGCATGCTCCAACAGTTTTTCATACTCAACTGAGTCAATAGTGTATGCAGCACTTGGCTTTGTTGAAAAAACGAATATCTTTACATTATGCTTCTTGTTCTTTTCATTTAGCTCTGTGGTGAGCTGCACTGCCTGGCTGACATTTTCCGATTCGTTTTCACCAATCAGAAATATTTCAACATCCCCCTTTTTTTTGATTATATTCAGGTGCGTAACATCCCTTTTAAGGCATATCGCATTAATGTCCCTCGCCGCATTCATCAATTCGTAGTTTTCTTCATCATCATGCTCAAAAACATCAGCAAACACAATAACAGCTCTCTCATCCGTTTTGCGAATGCTGTTTGCCAATGCAATGGACTTCTCGTTAAGTTCAGACATTATATAATGTTTTTTGAAAAATCGGAATCTGTAGCGCACCTCTCCCATAACGTTTTTAAACAACATCAAAACATTGCTGAATGTCATCAACGGGGCAAGTACGTACAAAAAAGCCGCATATGACGTGAAAACTATATACAATCCCGTGTTTTGTCCTGCAACAGCATTCGTAACGGTGTCAAAATCCCCATCCAAAATAAAGACTCTGAACGAATTGTGAACCGCAAGCAAAAAGGGCCGAATGTATCTGTGGCTGTCCGTCAATGCATTATTAGTATAGCATATTGGAATAAAAATCAGCAGAACCGAAAAAAACACACCTATAGTGAAAATCTGTATCGAAGAAAGAACTCTTTTCGCCCGCTTTCCGGTTTTAAACAGGTACAGCGCACGAACGAGGCAGCCAACCCCCACAAGGAGGGACAATGCTGCGAATGCTGCAAAAAAGATATGTTTGTTCATTTTGATAATTCCTTTCTTTGTATATCAATCAGTGAAAATGACGGAGACGGCGTATAAATTCATAAAACTCTTCATCTTCTTCATCTTCTTCATCTAAGATATAGTAATCTGAGTACTTCCGTACTCTCAGATCAAGTTCTTTTGCAATTCGTTTAATTTGCAATGAAGTCCAAAAGTTTTTTGAAACTTCCAGATATCGCACTCGTCTCAAATTGCGCAGCGGACGTATGTCTTTTATGTTTTCGGCACGAAGTTCCAGATGCCTGAGGTTTACAAGCATCGTCAGTGAATCAATGTATTCCACTTTCACTGCTAAATGCTGCATGCTGTTTGTAAGCTCTTCCAACGCATTCAAGTTAATATCAATCGCCCCGTATATTTCAAGTTTTCTTAATCCTTTTAATTCTCCCAACACCGAAATATCTGAAAGCACATCGCTGAATATTGTCAAGTCTTCAAGAGTCTCAAGCCGCGCAATCGGGCTTAACTCGCGCAGAGTCCCGCTTATCACGAGTGTCCTAAGATTTTTTAACTTACCTAAGGGACTTATATCCCGAATTTCACTCCGGCTACCGTTTCCAAGGTCGAGATGCCGCAAGCTTGTAACGTTTGAAATTGAGTGAATTACCTCCTCGTTAATGAAACAATGCAAAACCAGTTTTCTTAATTTTTTTCCACAATATTCGAAGCATGAAAAATTCACGGGAGCAGTTCCTTCGATTTCCAATGTTCTCAGATTGGGCAGATTTTTTATCTGTCCAATGTCGAATACACTGTATCCATCGTAAAAAATGTGCAGTTCATCTATTTTTTCTCCAATATTGACGTCAGCCCACAAAGCACTGATATCAATGTCAACATCTTCGTATCTGGCAAAACGTGATGTTCGTTTATAATGCCACGATATCCTTACCGCAATACTTGATACTGAAATCATTTCGTCATAATGTTTGTGAACGTAGTTCCGTATTGAGTCCTCATGCTCGTAGAGAATAGAAATCTTAAGTTGTCCATTCTGTTCTTCATACGAAGTATTTCCGCAGCAGCTTTTCAGTTGCTCGGAGCCTGCGATTCATTTGAGTTATGCTTTGCTGCAATTTCAACGCTATTGTTCTGTTCCGCAGCTGCGGGGTGAAGCTCCACTGCTGTATTGCTGTTTGCCTGTGCGGCTGTTGAAGCATTTATTGTTTTGACGTTGTTTTCCAATTCTCGGCAATCGTTCAATCCGGGCGCAGTCAGAAGCTTTTTAAAGAAAGCATTCTCGCTTTCGTATTTATACCAATGTATCGCCTGGCGTGACGAAAGCTGCATTTTAAGACCGCCTTCCAGCTTAATGTTTTCCAAGTAGACAATAAGCATTTTCTTACGTTCATTAAATGCCGTATGCAGCTCACATTTACAATAGTTCGAATCAAGTGCATTTGCCGAAATGAATCCGATGAAATAGCTGCTGCGTTCAAGATATTTTTCGATCGTATCCGGCCACTCCGAGCCGGGGTCAATGCCCTCATCATACCAAACACGAAATCCGCTTTGCTGAAGCAACGCAATAGCCCGCATAACAACTTCGGAATCTTTATGTGCATAGCTAACGAAAATATACGGTTTTTCTCCGATATACGGAATGGGCATTTCTTTTTGATTCATATTTTTCTCCCGTTAAAGCATTTCATACCTTTTTGCTCAGCGGCATATTAAACACAAACTGTCTCTCGAAATATGCACTAACCATGTTCTTAAATGCAAACCGCCTTTTGTTTGGCCACAGAACATCTTAAAAGCCGCCCGGCATCTTAATACGAATTATATCGCAAAACGGCAAAAAAAGCAATATCATGCGTCAAAAATTGCAATATTAAGTACATTTGCAAATTGAAGTGTTTGTTATGGTTATTTGATTATAAATGTTAATTCAGTGATATGCGTCATGCTGATTGTGCCCCGCGCATTCATGTCAACCTCTTCATTTCCGCATTTCAAACGCAATCAGCAGCTCTGCGACATCGTTATAGCTGTTGACGCCGGCGGTTTGGCCGTTATGTTTTAGGTAGGCGTCATTAATTTTGTTATTTGCGCTGCCGAGTGGATCGTTTTTGTACTGCTCGGTCCAGCGGGAATAATCGGCGAGATCGCGAATCATTGCGGGGGAGAAGAAGCGTTCACGGACGCTGTAGAAAAGTTTTTCGTCAACGGAGGCAAGCCGATTCATGCACTGCATCAGGGCAAGCATTTCGCAGGAATAGCGCAGGGCGGGGTCATTCGAAAAGCCGGAGACATAGTAAGCAAGAAAATTTGCCTCATCCTCCCTTGCAAAGCCGAAATAGTGTGCGGTCTCATGCGCAGCGGAAGCAAACAGCAGAAGCGCGGGCTGCTCGGTGTTCACATTCGCTTCGGCGGTGTACGGAATATAGATTCCGGAAATATCAAGGCGCGAGAGCATGTTTGAAAAATGCACCGATTTTGCGGAAAAGACGGGATTGCCGAACAATTCGTTTTGACTGCCGAGCGCGGCATATGCCGTTTGAACGCTTTTGAACGCAGCGGATAAATCTGAATCTCCTGCATTTTTATTTTCCGCAGTAAACACGCCGTTTTCGTTCTCACGAAGGCGGCTTCTGTTCTCCGCAGCCGCAGCCGCAATTCTTTCGCAGGTTGATGCAAGCATTTCGGTGTAAATATCGTATGATGCCGAATTGTCACCCGTTTCGGCAGCGGCAATGAATTCGGATTTTGCCGAGTTGACGCGCGCAAGTTCATCCGAAAATCCCAAAAGCGAAACAGCGGGCATTCTGTAGTGATTTATTCCCCAGAATGCATAGAAAAGATTCAGCATCGCGCCCGCAAACATTCCGAGCGAAATCAGGCAGCTGTAAAAGCGCATTCGATTGTGTTTCCGTTTCAGGAGTTTTGAAAACACGAGTTTGAACAGCCGCACAATGAGTGTGACCGCAAGAAGCGTGCCGACGGAAATTATCAGCACCTCGGCCACAGAAAACGGGAATATGCTGCTTGCTGCACCCAAAACCCGCGAAATCACGGGATAGATCGCGCGGCTGTATATGCGCTCCGTTTGCTGCGGACAGGAGGACAGGAGTTTTGGCGCAAACATACCCGCTGCCGCAAGCAGAACAAGAATCGGCAGGCGCAAAAGCTGATGTCGTGCCGTATACTTATTTTCATGTTTTTTGCGGCGGCGATCGCGGCGCATTTTTTGCCGTTCATGCCGCTCAACGGACTTTTCGTATGTTTCGTCGCTGTTCCGATGTTTTTTATCCATGCTGCACCCTGCTGCCTGTTGCTGCCTTTTATTTTTGCGGACACTTCGCTTCATGCCGCACGAAATCATTATAGCACAGGTGATGCAAAAAGTATACGCACACAGTCCTTCCGAATGTATCGCTTTGAGCCAAACTGCAAATACTTTTTTCGATGAAAGGCTGGTAAAGAAATATGTTAACACTTTTTATACGAACGCTGCTTGTGTACATTTTTATGTTCGTTGTTCTCAGGCTCATGGGCAAGCGTCAGCTGAGCGATATGCAGCCGTTTGACCTTGCAATAACGCTGCTTATTGCAAACCTTGCGGCGCTTCCGATGTCCGATCCCGCGATTCCGCTGCTGTACGGAGTTGTTCCGATCATTGCAATGTTTGCGCTGCACCGCCTGATTTCGTTCATGTCGCTGAAAAGCGAAAAGCTGCGCAAGCTCGTCTGCGGAAGTCCGCTTGTTATGATTTCCGGAGGGGTTGTGCGCGAGGATGCCATGCGTGCAGCTAATTACAGTTTATTTGACCTTGCCGAACAGCTGCGGATGAAGGATGTGTTTTCAATCTCGCAGGTCGAGTATGCCATCCTTGAAACGGACGGCGGACTCAGCGTGCTTTTGAAAGGACCGTTTCAAACCCCGACCAACGAAGGACTGAAGCTTGAATCCGAAAAAGCCATGCCCGCATTGCTGCTTATCTGCGACGGACAGGTTCATCCGGAGGCGGTTCGGGCGGCAGGGTTGGACGAAAAAGGATTTTATGCACTGCTGAAAAGGTTCGGGATCGACCGGGCCGAGGACTGCCTTTTTATGTCCGTTGATTCAGGCGGAATTGTTCATGTTCAGCAAAAGCAAAAAAACTGCGCAAAGGTTCGCGCACGCTTTACGAATCTGCATGAAAAAAAATGATGCCGTCTTTTGTCCGCACAAAATGCACGGAAAAACAAAATGCATTGCCCGTCACGGAGGAACCGTATGATGAATCAGGAAAAAAAGAACAGAGAAGCGCTTAAAAATCTTGAGCCGAACGCAATGAAAAAAGAAGCAAACGCAAATATACGCAATCAGTCCGCGGTTTCTGTTGCGGCACTGGCTTTCGGAATGCTTCTGCTCGTTTTTGTCTTTATTTTTTCTAACATTTATATAAAAAAACTTGAGCGGAAAATCCTTCCGATGATTGACGCCGGCTGTCATGCTGCCGAAACGGAGGACTTTTCCGCCGCTCATTCTGCCGGAGAGAGCATTTATCAGCTTCTTATGGATTCGGAACCGACGCTGAAGCTGCTGTTCAGTCACCGTGATATTCTTGAAATTCAGCTTTATGCCGCCGCAATTGCCGACCTCGGTGCGGACGGCGAACGGGATGAATACATCGAAAACTTTTCCGCAATCAAGAGATGGTTCTCGTTTTTTACGGAAACAAACGACCTTTCCCTGGAAGGCATTTTTTAAGCCGAATCAGCGCCTGTTCCGTACATTGAAATGCGCTCGCAGGATGCAATTATGCCGCAGTACTGTTCGTGTTCTGCCTTATTTCATGCTCAACAGGTATCTGTCTGAAAATATATTTTTAGTTTCGGGGCTTGTTTCAAATTTTTTTGCAGGAATTTTCCGTTTCATGTCGTAATGTATAAATGTAAAGGGGAGAAGAGGGTTCGATTTCGGCCGCCTTTCCGCTTTTGAAACTGTATCGGCGAGGACATAATGGCATTTCCGGAGACGTGGCTCAATGAATTGATGAACAGAAACGACATCGTTTCCGTCGTTTCCGAATACACGCGCCTTTCCCCGAAAGGGGGGCGTCTTTGGGGACTCTGTCCTTTTCATCCCGAGCGCGATGCATCGTTCACCGTCAGCCCCGACAAGCAGGTTTTTCATTGCTTCAGCTGTAAAGCCGGCGGGAGCGTGATTCAGTTTATCATGCAGGCCGAAAGCCTCGGTTACGCTGATGCAGTGCGTTTTCTTGCACAGCGGGCGGGCATGGACATGCCGAACGAAATCAACGATGCCAAACTGCGCGAAGAGAAGGCCCTGCGCGACAGGCTGTATGCAGCAAATCGTGAGGCGGCAATGTTCTATCACCAAGTGCTGCTTTCCGATGCGGGACTTCCGGCGCGGCAGTATCTGCTTAACCGCGGTATAGACGGCAGCACGGCTGTCCGTTTCGGACTCGGTTACTCACCCAATGATTGGGATGAACTTTTTAAACATATGACCTCCGCGGGTTACACGCGCGATGAGCTTATTTCTGCCGGACTTTGCGTCAAAGGACGCAAGGATGAAACAAAAACCTTTGACTTTTTTCACGACAGGCTGATGTTTCCCGTCATTTCCGCAAGCGGACGCGTTCTTGCGTTCGGCGGACGCATCATCGGCAAGGGCGAAGGTGCAAAGTATATGAACACCGGAGACACGCTCATCTATAACAAGCGTCACAATATCTATGCCATCAACCTTATGAAAGGGCGAAAGCTTGATGAGCTTATCATGGTCGAAGGTTATATGGATGTTATCAGCCTTCATCAAGCCGGAATCGACAACGCCGTTGCTTCCCTCGGCACCGCGCTTACAAGCCAGCAGGTGCGCCTCATGGGACGGTTTGCAAAGCGGGTCTGTTATGCCTATGACGGAGATTCGGCGGGACAGAAAGCAATGCTGCGCGGAGTTGATATTATTGCCCGCGGGGAACTTGAACCGCGTGTCATAGTCATTCCGGGAGGGCTGGATCCGGATGAATTCGTTCGTGCGAACGGAGCCGAAGCGTTCCTCAAGCTTAAGGATGCTTCTCTTACGGCCGTTATGTTTAAACTTGAAACAATGGCCAATGCGGTTGACCTTAACACCGCAGACGGACGGCAAAAATACGCCTCCGATGCATGTCGGCTTCTTGCTTCACTTGAGCCGGTGGAGCGCGATCGCTATATCAAAGTTGTTTCCGAAAAAAGCGGCATAGCACGGGAGGTTATCCAAAGCCAATGCGGTGTTGATGCCGAGCGTGCCGAAGACGGCATTGCCCCCGCGACAGCGAAACCCGCATTCGACTCCGTCGGATACAAAAAACCGCAGATGCTGAAAAAACGCGAAAAGGCGGAGCAGCTTCTGCTTGCCTGTATGCTTGTTTCAAGGCAGGATGCCGCCGCGATCGAACAGCTTGAGAATTTTTCAACAGAACTTTTTTCAACGCCGGGGACGGCAAAGTTTGCCGCCATGCTCACGGAGGCATACAAAACCGCCGAAAAGCCTGACATTCGGCTTCTTCTTGCGGAGTTGAACGGCGATGAAAGCGAGATCGCGGGCGCCGCGGCTGCACTTGCAGATGACATAACATCTCCGCTTGAATCCGCCGCCGACTGCATTAATTCTATTTTGTACGATAAATACAGTGAGCGCATACGACAGCTTGCAGCACTTTCCGAAGCGGAAACCGACAAAGCCAAGCGAGCGGAGCTTTTGCGCGAACAGATGGATCTTATGCTGAAGCTCCGGAAAACCTGATTTAGGGTTCTGCCGAAAATCCGACTGATTCGTTTCCTGCCGAAAATCCTTTTCGGAGTTTGATGCGTGTTCGGCGGATTCGGCGTTGCTTAATTAAACGTATTTAAACAGAAAATATCACAAATCAACCAAGGAGGTTAAAATACATGACAGATGAAACCAAGCTGACTCCCATGCAAAAAGTGGACGAGCTGATTGAACGCGGCAAAAGCAAGGGTGGACTGACCTATAAAGAGGTTATTGACACATTGGGCAACGACGCATTGGATGTTGATCAGATGGAAGTCGTCTATGATCGATTTGAAGATGCGGATATCAACGTTGTTGAAGAAATCGACCCCGCTGAAATCGCCGGCGAGGATGTTACGGAAATTGATCCCAAGCTTGCCGTAACCGAAGGAATCGCAATCGATGACCCCGTGCGCATGTATCTTAAAGAAATCGGCAGAGTGCCGCTTCTGACCTCCGACCAGGAAATTGATATTGCAAAGCGCATGGCGGACGGCGATGAAGAGGCCAAACAGCAGCTTGCGGAAGCGAACCTCAGGCTTGTTGTCAGCGTTGCAAAACGTTATGTCGGCAGAGGGATGCAATTCCTTGACCTGATTCAAGAGGGCAATCTCGGCCTTATCAAGGCGGTTGATAAATTTGATTATCATAAGGGATACAAGTTTTCAACATATGCAACATGGTGGATCCGCCAGGCGATAACGCGCGCAATTGCGGATCAGGCGCGCACTATAAGGATTCCCGTGCACATGGTTGAAACCATCAATAAGCTCGTTCGCGTTAACAGGCAGCTGCTTCAGGAACTCGGCAGAGAGCCCCGTCCCGATGAAATTGCGGAAGAAATGGGCATCAGCGAAGAAAAGGTTCGTGAAATCATAAAAATCGCTCAGGAACCTGTTTCTCTTGAAACGCCAATCGGCGAAGAGGAGGACAGTCATCTCGGAGATTTCATTCCCGATGATGATGCCCCCGCACCCGACAGCATGGCCACATATGCAATGCTTAAAAAGCAGCTCACGGAAGTGCTTGACACGCTCACCCCGCGGGAGGAGAAAGTCGTTCGCCTGCGTTTCGGGCTTGACGACGGCAAAACCCGCACGCTTGAGGATGTCGGCAAGGAATTCAATGTCACCCGTGAGCGTATCCGCCAAATTGAGGCCAAGGCTCTCCGCAAGCTGCGTCATCCCAGCCGCAGCAAGCGCCTTAAAGATTATCTCGACTGATTTCCGATTTCGGTTTTATTCAATCCGCAACGCCGCTGTATGCCCAATTCCGCGGCGCTGCTTTTTCGTTTTCATTATGTGACCTAAGCTGCCGAGAATCGGATGTGTGAATTATGGCCAATTTGTGAATTTTTTATTTTCGGCATTTTCGCCTATTGAAATTTTGTCGATTATCCGTTAAAATACACACTGCCGATGCACGGTTGAAGGCACGGTGCGCAGCCGCCGAAATATTATTGCAGTTTTTTCGGCGTATTTTATTCAAAAAGCGACACGCTGGAGGTGTTTCTTTTATGAAACGTATCATTGGTATCATTCTTTCTTTTGCCACAATCTTCTGTTTGGCAGCCTGTTCCTGTACCGGCGGCGGCGACACGCCCACGCCCGAGCCCCTCATCGGCAGCATTTCGCCGACCCTTGAGCCTACTGAAACGCCGGATGATAATACCGAGGATCCCGGCTCCACCGAAACGCCCGTTCCGACAACGGACGCTGTTACCGATGTGCCCGAAACACCGGTGCCGACGCCTACCCCTGTGCCGACAGCTGTTCCGTCGCCCTCGCGCAATCCGTATCCTTCCGATGACCCGGTTGAAGCAAAATATGCCGACGCAGGAAAAAAATTCATGCGTAAACTTAAAAAAACCGAGGGCTATGAGGATCTTGACATCAAGGGCAAATACGGTTATCCTTATCTTATCTGCATCAATCGCGCGGGAAACACCGTTACCGTTTATTGCATTGACGAAGAGGGCAACTACACCCGTCCCTATCTTTCCATGGTTTGCTCCGCAGGTTATGCAACACCGCGCGGCATCTTCAAAACCAAGGAACGCTACAGTTGGCACACCCTTATGGGTCCCTGCTACGGGCAGTATGTAACCCGCATTGTTGGCGGCATCCTTTTCCATTCCGTGCCGTATTACACGATTCATAAATACGATTTGGAGTATAAGCAATACAACAAATTGGGCAACCTTGCATCCGCCGGCTGTATCAGGCTTGCCTGCAACGATGCAAAGTGGATTTTTGATAATGTTCCGCACGGCACAACAGTTGTTATATACGATAACTGGAGCAGTGTCGGTCCGCTCGGCAAGCCCACACCCTACAAAGTTAACATCGGTGACATCTTCACCCGCGGTTGGGATCCCACCGATCCCGACAAGGCAAACCCTTGGGGCGATGAATACAAAGCGGGTTCGACCATTCGTTCCGCACTTGCGCAGCGTGATTACGAATACGCCATTGCACACGGGCTTTGGGACGGCACCATCAATCGTCCCGAAAAACCCACACCGACCCCGGCCATAACGCCGTCGCCGACCCCGACAGTTGAACCGAGTCTGACACCCGAACCCTCAGGTTCGCCCGAGCCGTCGACTTCGCCCGAACCGTCGGATTCGCCAACCCCGACTGCAACGCCCAAACCGACTCCGTCGGCCGAAACACCCCCTCCTTCGACCAATCCCTGAGCGGGCTGCTTGCCCGCCGCGCATTCGGATGCGGTATCGATTAACACAAACTACGACCAAAAAGAGATCGCGCAAAGCGGTCTCTTTTTTATTGTATGGAATATGTCGGCTGCTGCCCTTGCAAACATATTCTTTCGGTGGTATAATTGCATTGTGAGTTCGAAACCATCCTCACAGAGGCATATGCCAAAAAAACAAAACTAAGGAGAAAAAAATGAAAAAAATATCTGCCCGGCAACTTACGACGGCTGCCGCAATTGCTGCGCTGTACACGGTATTGTCTCTTGCATCGAGCTTCATTCCTCCCGTGGGCGGCGTATTTCAGTTTCGTGTATCCGAGGCATTGACAATTCTGCCGTATTTTACCCCGGCCGCGATTCCCGGGCTGTTTATCGGCTGCCTGCTGTCCAATTTGATAACAGGCGCATTGCCGTATGATCTTGTTTTCGGCAGCCTTGCAACGCTTATCGGCGCAATCGGAACTTTTGCTCTTCGGAAACTCGGGAAAAACACCTCCCGTACTCTGCCGGGCGGCATGCCCCTTGGTGCATGGCTTGCTCCGCTGCCGCCGATTGCAGCAAACACGATCATCATGCCGTTTGTTATCGCAAAAATATCTGAAATGCCGGAGTCGATTCCGCTGTTCGCGTTCTCCGTCTTCGTCGGCGAAATTGTGTGCTGCGGCGGACTCGGACTGCTGCTGCTTGCCGCGCTGAAGAAACACCCGCAGCTGTTCGGGCACGAATGAACGGTTCGCCCACACATGCGAACCGTGCGGCCTCGCTTAAATATATTTTGCATTATCTGCAAAAAAAGCTTGCAAACAGTGCATATTTGGGTGTATAATGATTCAGCATCGGGGATGCTGTTACATCGCCGAGAGTTTGTTGTGGAAATCATTTCCACAGATATTTCAGGAGAAAATTATGAAAAAGGACATCCATCCTTCCTACGGCGAAAGCATCGTCCGTTGCGCATGCGGTGAAACCTTCAAGAGCGGTTCCGTAAAGGGCGAGCTCAAGGTTGAAATCTGCTCCAAGTGCCACCCCTTCTACACCGGCCGCCAGAAACTCGTTGACAGCGGCGGACGTGTTGATAAGTTCAAGAAGCGTTACGGCATGAAATAATCGACACTGTTCTTTCCTTTCTGCTAATATTAAAACAGCCACCCGTCATTGCGCCGGGCGGCTGTTTTTTGTTTGTTTTCGTTTTGCCCCGGGGGACTTAAATAACCTTAATGGTGAACTGCGGACAGGCCCTTGCGCAATAACCGCAGAGTGCACATTTTGATTGATCGACAACAGCGCGGCCGTTTTCAATTCTCAAAGCATGGTTATGACATGCAGCAACACACGTTCCGCAGCCTTCGCACCATTCCTGAATCAGCAGCGTGCGGCGCACCTTTGCAAGCTCGGCCGAGAGTTTTTCATCCGGTTTTTCGCCGCTGAACCGACGGCAATTATATTCAACTTCATTCACGCTCTGCATTCCGATCGCAATTGTGTCAATGCAGTCGTCCAGGTTAAGAATGTAATCCAATGCCGCCTCACGTTCGGCAATAAGATGTCCGCCGCCGAGAGGTTTCATTGCAATGATGCCCTGCCCCTGTGCATGTGCGGCGCGAATTTTTGCGAGCATTTCATCGGCCGTGCCGTCTGCAATGCCAAAACCGCGTTTGTTTATAAGCGGAAACAAAACCTGAAGCTCCGGATGCCTCAATGCGCCGTCCATACACGCAATATAATGTGTGGACAATCCGACAGCGCGAATGTAGCCCTTGTTGCGCATTTCAATATAGTATTCCAATGCTTCTCTGTGCCCGCGTATTGTATGTATACTCTCCTGTTCGTGCATCAGAAAAACATCGATATAATCCCTGCCGATTCCCTCAAGTGCCTTTCGGAGGCTTGCCTCCGCGCCCGCTCTGTCGTAGGCATAGCTTTTTGAGCAAACAACAAGATCCGGCTTCAGCCGCACTGCCTCACGCAGGTGCGGATACGTGCCGTAAATCTCCGCCGTGTCAACAAAATTAACGCCGTGTGAAAAGGCGCATTCAAAAAGCGCCGCTCCCTGTGCCGGCGTTAAATTCCGCTGAAACGGCCCCATTGTGAGCGAACCGAAACAAAGTTTTGAAACATTGATTCCTGTTCTGCCGAGTTCATGATAGATCACAGCGTGTCATCCCCGTTGTATTGTTCAACATAGGTGCGCACAAGCTCTTCAATCAGCTCGTCGCGCTCAAACATGCGGATGAGATACCGCGCATTGTTATAGCTCGTGATATATGTCGGGTCGCCGGAAATGAGGTAGCCGACAATTTGGCTCACCGGGTCATAGCCCTTCTCGCGCATTGAATAATAAACTTTCATCAATACTTCATGCGGAGTTTCCTTTTCGCCCACACGGCTGAATGTAATCGTGTTGCCCGAATCGGCAACGATCTTGTTCTTTTCGTTCATTCTGCATTGCCTCCATTGCCTGTGTGATGATATATGACTATTTTATCACATTTGCAGCAGATTCACAACCCCATTAAGAAAAGAAATCATAAGCGCCCTGTTGATTCCTTCATTGCAAATAAGGGTACAAATTTGACGTTCTTCTCTGTGTACAATCGTCATCAGCATTCAGTTAACCTTTTTTTATGAATGCCTTCATCAGTTTTTGCAAGCCCTAACTTGTATCAAGGTTATATATATCAAACTGCGGCCGAACTATTAAGAAAATATGGCCAATCTGTTAACGATATTTGTAAATAT
>ERZ772821.762-NODE-762-length-22615-cov-10.589096_pt1 | contig 22615 bp, 24 predicted proteins | sample MGYA00580859_ERZ772821 | MGnify/ENA primary metagenome ERZ772821 (study PRJEB29015, sample SAMEA2737674) | human gut metagenome | biome: human gut; feature: human-associated habitat; material: faeces | place: China | collected 2012 ...
AGAGCTACGTAGCGAAGCGGATTGCGAATATCCGCTTGACTGTAATAATTTCTGGAAATACTATAATTGTAACATGATTAGATTCCAGATGCATTACACAAAATCAAAACTTTCTGCATCCTGGTATAAGTAGTTCCTTACGCCCGGACATCCCCTTAGAAAAGAGTTTCTTGTTGCCCTCCACTCTGGCACCTCCACCAATAACACCCCACATATCCTGGGCCTCCACGTTGCAGAACAGATTGCTACGGCCCACGGCGGAAAGATCCTCTTCTGCCAGAATATTCCTGACGGGGCCAAAACAGCTGTGTGGCTGCCGGTGAAATAAAAATATGTTGAAAAAATTTTCAGATATGCTATAATTTTTCTCCGCTATCAAATAAATGTACCAGCTATAACAATTTCCAAAATTAATACATTATGTTCTGAACATCTGAACTTGTTTCGCTAATTTATGGAAAATGCTATAACCTCTACAATAGTTCAATAATCAAGGAGCATACTATGGAAGATATCAGTGCGATCCACAGAATTTTTAAAAACTTAAAATACGAAATGGAAAATAATGGATGGGTCTATCAATGGCATTTAGGCGATGAACCTATAAAGGTAACTCATAAATTTAACCCGCCTGTAACTCCTGAAGAATTTCAGCTGTTTGAAAAGTATTTTCCCAATATGAAACTTCCTGCCTCATACGAAGCTTTTCTGTCCTGCTCAAATGGTATGGAACTTTTTTGCGGAGAAGAGGGCAGTTCTTTGGTCAGCTGCACCATTTATTCTTTAAGACGAGCCCTCGAAGAAAAAGAATTCTGGAATAATACACCTATTTTATCTGATCCAGAGTTTACATATCATCTTCCTATTCTTTGTCTGCAAGACATAGGAGACATAACCATGGATCTGCAGGCTGTGTCAGAAGGCAGAGAAGATTATTTATGTTATCCGGCTCCAGATACCGATCGTTTTAATATCCCTTTTAATGAATGGTTAGAACGATATATTGTATGTCAGGGGCATGAATTCTGGTATTTTTTGAACCCGTAAAACTGAAATTTTAAAACGACTTACATACAAATACCCCGGAAGCTTTTATTTATAGCCCCGGGGATATCTCTCCTACTACATTTAATCGAATATCTGACTACTTCACTGTTAGTGAATTATGATCAAGCAGCAATTGCGGATGTCAAACAGCGTATCTCCTCCAGCGCCAAAAATTCCATTAATCGTCACATCGTTGATTGCACGCCCGATCATATAAAATGCGATAACTACAAACATTCCTTTCAGATATGTAGTTGCCTGTGGTGTCAGTTTCACGAAATGCAAAACAATTGGCGATGCGATGCACATCAAAAGCGCTGCCACAATTCCACACAGACAGGATATCTTCAGAAGACGGATCCCGTATTCTTTTCCACGTTCCAGATTACCGGCTCCAAGCTCATTTCCAACCATGATACCGGCTGCACCGGAAATTCCCGCACTCAGGCAGCATACCAGATCACGGACTACAGCTGCCACAGAATTGGCAGCCGCTGCATCCACACCAAGATGTCCCATAAAAGAAGAATAGGAAGTAAATCCAACTCCCCAGAACAGACAGGCACCAAGAAGCGGCATTCCGCATTTTGTAAAATCCTTTGACAACTGTTTGTTTCTGTACAGCAGAAATTTCATCTGTGGATGGATATACCCATCTTTATAAGATATCGCAACTGAGTATCCCAGTTCGATGATCCTTGCGATCAGAGTTGCCAGCGCCGCACCGCGAACCCCCATTGGCTGAATCCCAAACGCACCATAAATAAATATCGCGTTCAGAACAATATTTATGCAAACCGTCGCAGAACTGATCGCCGCCGTTGTTTTTGCATGTTCGCTGGTCTTCATAATAACAAGATAACACTGGGAAATTCCTGTCAACAGATAAGAAAATCCTGCAATCCGAAGATATCTTACACCATAATCGATCAGCACATCTTCATTTGTAAAGATCAGCATCAGATACCTTCCGCCGAACACGCACGCTGCAAAAAATACCACAGACACCAGCCCGCAAAGCCGCAGTGCCATACAAAAAATCTCATCCAGGGTTTTAATATCGCCTTTTCCCCAATACTGCGCTCCAAGAATTCCAAGGCTGGTCGCCGCCGCAGACAGAAACATATTCTGGATAAACTGGATCTGGGTTGCCAGAGAAACCGCAGACATATAATTCTGATCCATTCCCCCAAGCATAAATGCATCTGCCACCGCTACAAGTGCAAGCATCAGATTCTGCAGGACGATGGGAATCATCAGGTTCCATAGTTTACTGTAAAACACGCTTTTATCTTTATTCACTTTCCTTCTCCACTTACTTCTTTATGTTTTTTATTCAAACATATCTGTATAGAACAGCTGCTTGGGACTTTTAGGTTTATCTGGCATACTCATTTTTATTATTCCCTTATCAACTAAAGGCATTACATGCGTCTGAATTGCATAAGTAACTGAACTTAAACCTAAATAATCACATATTTCTTTTCTTGTTCGCGGTGTTTTACAAAAAAGAATTAATTCCCTATTTTCTATTTCTACTGGTTTAGAAATATTTTTTTCTTCTCCATATTTATACAGTTTTACAATAAAACTGCCTCTTTCATCTAAGAATTCCGGTTGTGGCAAACTGTACTCCTGCATTGTTCTGCGAATTGTAGGAATTCCAGAATATCGATTTTCTGTAATTTTTAACACCTCTAATTCCGACGCAATTACTGGATTTCTGGTATCTGGCTGCACTTTTTATCTCTAATGTAGGAGTTTCACACTTAAATTTTTGGATCAATTCTAATTTTTCAATTAATTCTTCGTTTGTCATTTTAGTTTCTCCTATTCTTTTGACATTCTAACATTATATTTAAGTTTATGTAAGGAACTTAAATATTATTCAAGAAACTAAAATAGGAACTTAAATCATTTAAGTTCCTACTATTATATACTTATCTGTATTTATTTTCGAATTGCATAATATACCCTTTTCAAATTTTTCTTATCTACCAGAATTTTATACTTCTTCCCCTGGATTTTTAAATATACTCTTTTATTTTATCATACTTTAGGCAACAGAAAAACCCGTAGAACCGAAGTTCTACGGGCATCTTACGCTTGGACACAACGTACCTGACGGTACTCAATATATATATTATTTACGCCGCAGTGCAAACTTGAAGTAAACACTGCTCATTGCTAATCGAAAATTACTCGATGATTGTAGCAACACGTCCTGATCCTACAGTACGTCCACCTTCACGATATCAGACCGGTGTATTGCGGTATACGAATAGTGATTTTTTATGTGATTTGTGTGGAAAAATCCGGATTTTCCGTTGTGTCCGTGTGGTTTCCCAGAATTTTTGTTATCATGGTGTTATCACTGTATTTTTAGTTTTTCTGGCATATTTTTTCTTACATTCGTAATCTCTTTATTTAAATCTTTTATATATTCTTTACACACATCTATATATAATCCTGTTTTATATTCTGGTTTTTCCAAAAACTGTAATTCAATTGGATACTTTGTAATCTCCGTAAGTAACTTTACAAATATACTTTTCAAATTATTTTGACTCTCATCATCATTAAGACATACTTCTGCAACTTCTTCAAAGCCAAATACTAAATAATCTTTATTTTCTCTTTTCTCCAAATGTACATTAATCACTTTGCTTTCCTGATTCATAAATATCCTTCCTATCATAAAATGCATTTTTACCGCCCTCAAGAGTATGCATACTTTCTTGAGTCCAGTTTTTAGTGTCTGTTTCATCATTTATATTTCTAAGTTCATCATAAAAAGGATTACCAATATACGTTTTATATACTCCATTCTCATGAGTTCTTAGTATACTAATATACGTAAGTGTGCCAACTGCAATATTAGCATTATGTGTTGCTATAATTACTGTTTTTCTCCGTTTTGCAAGATCAGTTAAGTGTTTGCTGTTTACACTTCGGACAGTAGAGTGGAAAGTTCTTTAATTCGGTATCTTCTTGCATTATCGTTCGGGTTTTATTTCCACAGATAGGACATAGAACCCATTTTATAGTTTCCATATTTTTCTCAATCCTTACTTCTAAATATTATCCTACTAAATTTATAAAATTTATCGCAACGGTTTTTAAGTTTTTGCTTCTTGATTACTTAACGGCGGAAAAAGAATGTTTTCACATAGGGCTGTTGTTTACATGTCATTTTTTTGTTTTTTTAATTCTATACCCACCAGTACAACAGATAGCATAAACGCTGAAAAATCAGCAACAGGTCCCGCAAGCAATACTCCCATAATTCCGAAACGAAGCGGGAGCAGCAGGGTAAGCGGAATCAACACAAAGGTCTGCCTTGTTAATGCCAACAGAGCACCTCTTAACGATTTTCCTATTGCGGTAAAAAAACTGGAAGAAAGCAACTGCACACCATTTACCAACACCATGAAAAGATAGGTACGCATGAACAAAACAGCAAATTCAAAATACAGCTCATCCCCATCTCCGAATAGCGAAATGATAGATTGCGGGAAAAATTGAAATGCGATGAAAGCAATTGTGGAAACAACAAGGTTCCATTTTACCGCAAGCAGGTAAGCCTCCCGTACACGATGGTATTGCCTTGCCCCATAGTTGAAGCCGATAATCGGCTGTGTTCCCTGCGAGATTCCTACAACAATCGCAAGGATTATGGCATTTGTTTTCATAACGATTCCGCAAGCAGCTAAGGGAATATCTGTTCCATATTTTGTTAATGCGCCGTAATAAGTCAACGAATTGTACTGAATGATTTGAATCACGGTAACTGCAATCTGGTTTGAGCTACTGCTGATTCCCATGCTGCAAATTTTCATGCTTTCTTTGATGTCCAATAAAAACGACTCTTTTTCAAAATGGATTGTTTGGAAACGCCATAGATAACGGAGTGCGAGTATGAAGGAAAAAATTTGCCCAATAACTGTTGCCCAAGCTCCGCCGGCAATCCCCCAATCGCAAGCAAAAATAAAAATAGGGTCAAGAATGGTATTGATAATAGCTCCCATAACCATGCAAACCATTGAATACTTTGGTTTTCCATCTGCTCGAATCAAATTGCTCATACCATTCGTTACAATAAGAAACGGCATTCCAATCAATGTTATGCTGGCATACTGCTTTGCATATGGAAATACATCTGTCGTTGCCCCAAATGCCTTTAGGAGCAAAGACAGAAAAGCTTCACCAACCAACAAATAAATAATTCCAAAAATCCCCATCAGAACAATACCATTTCCCGCTGCTTTGGCGGCAGCTTTCGGCTCTTTGCGTCCAAGACAGAGGGAAACACGGGAAGCACTGCCAATTCCAACCAGCAGTGCAATAGCAAGGCAGATGGTAGAGAACGGGTAGGCAACATTGGTTGCTGCATTTCCCAGATAACCGACCCCTCGACCAATAAAAATCTGATCCACAATATTGTAGATTGAGCCGACAAGAGACGCCATAATACTGGGAATGGCAAAATCTTTCAACAGTTTTGAAATTTTTTCATATCCTAGGGGATTCTCAGTCATTAAATTCATCCCCCTTTCTTTCTATACGGAGTTCCGCTGTAATATTTTCACCTGCCTGAATCAGCAAATCAATAAAGAGGTTTTTATCAGATTCCCTGAAGCCTTGCAATAAAAGAGCTTCTGTCTTTTCACATACCGTCTGTACCTCATCAATTACAGACAGCGCACGTTCCGTAGGATACAGCTTACACGTCCGCTTATCCTTATCATTTGGGGAACGCATAATCATTCCCTGCTTTTCTAATGCCGCAACTGTCCGTACAATATTGCTCGGATGAACATAAAACATATCCATTAAAGAATCCTGTAAAATGCCAGGCGAACGACAGATTTTAATCAAAAACATATATTGGCTGTTGTTGATTCCAAAGGGGGCAAGCTGTTTATCCAAATAGATTTTGTAAAATCGGTCTGTTACTGAAAGCCATTTTAATAGTTTCATAGATATATTCCTCCTAACCACCAGTATGATAACATAATATGCGTGCGCACGCAACTACTTTTAACATTATATCTGCCGCTTTGTCCTTCTAAACACAAATCAATTCTACATCTATAATCTCTACTGCTCTGCTACGAATATTATTCATTTTCCCGACCCATTCAAGCTGATTTTCTGCCTTTAGCTGTTCTGTTACTCCCTGCCTGTCGGCATATTCTTTTACCAGCCGAGAAAACATATCCTCTGCCTGTTCATCCACGCTTGCAAGGTATTCGTTCAACCTGCCGCTTGTCAGCAGATTAAGATAAACAAACTGCTTATACTCTTTGAGATACTGCAAATGCCTTTGCCCCCATATTCCTATGGGCTTTCACATAAACAGCAGGAGCTTGTGCATAATTTGGAATCATTGCAGGCAACAGATTTGCCAACACCTGAACCACCATCTGATAATCTTCTGCTTGAAGCCGCAGGTATTACCTACGAAGTTTCTCAGGCTCAGAGCAATGACTCAGATGTAACAATCCGACCTCAGTTTGGACCTGCGTTAGTACCACCAAATACCGCATCAGGGAAAATCATCCAGATGCCACAAAGAAAGATCATATAGAAGAAATCCAGCAATCATCAGGATTTCTTGCTATTAAAGTTAATGACAAGCACCGAAAACGATAAAAAAGAGTAGTTGCTATTAGTAGCAAAGCAAAAGAAAAAGTCTCGGAATCCGCTTGTTTAGCGGGTTCCAAGACTTGTAGTTCTTATTCAAACTCGTAAAGTTTGGTTTGATTCTGATTGTTTTAATGCAGTTATCTATACTATCGCTGCCTATGCTTTGATCCGTATGTATCATGTCTGCTCATTGGAAGGTCTAACCACTACTTACGAGGTTGAAAGTGCCGCTCTCCGTGGTATGGGCAAATCAGTGGAACCTGCAATCTTCACCATCTTAGGAACGGTTGTTTTCCGCTTGATCTGGCTTGGAACAGTCTTCCGCCTGCTGCCAACATTTGACTGGCTGTTGAATGTATATGTGGCTTCATGGATATTTACCGGATGCGCACTGTTTATCGTGTATGTAAGACATATGAAGAGAGTGGAGGGAAGACAGAAATCAGCGCTTTAGGGACTATGAAATAATAGCTTCTTTGGTAATTCTGATTAGCTGCCTTTTGCTCATAAATTATTTTATTCCATCCTCCACAATCTTACAAATTGCACCGCCATCTATAACTGCGATAATCTTGCCCTTGGCTGTTTTACCAATCCTGTCATACAACCGACCGGCACTTGAAGACTCACCCTTGACAGTAAATGGACTGTTTGCAACATAACCACATTTACCAATGCCTTTGATCTGCACCATAATTGCTTCTGAATCAAACTCATTGTCCGGTTCCTTTTTCAATTTCACCTTCATACCCTTTTCCATAAATTCATTTCCCAGATAATGATTACATCCTGTAATTGTAAAATACATATCCTTCATATATACCGACTCCTTTCTGATCATATATTATATCGTGAGCATAGCTCACTCAATGCATTCCGCAAAATCAACATCCTTGCGAGCAAATAATTTTGCGTTCATTATATCTTGTTGCTCATGAATGTTCCTGTCTTCATGGCTTTATATTAGCAACTATCATGTCCAAATAAATGTACATCCGTAAATCTCTTTTCATCCACAATATATTATTTAATACTGCAAAGTCGCCAGACACCTGCATTTCTGCAGGCATCTGGCGACTTTGCATTTTACTCTAAATGAGCGGACCATGTATGCCAGTCATATGGATCATACTTGTTGATATCTACATAATAATCACCCTTCATTAACTCTTCGATCGTATTATATTCATTCAAAGCGAACTTACATGATGCAGAAGTTAATGTACTATAAGTTGGTTTATGCCAGCCCGTAGGATCAAACTTAAATTCTGAACTGTCCGATGCACGCCCCTGAACCTCACATTCTACAAACTTACCCTGCTCCATAAAAATCAGTGTAACCATATGTCCACTTGCATTATGCGGCTTTTTACTTGCAGCAGAATAATACCGACTATAATCATTATAAAGACCATTTTCCCCATCATATGAACAGGACAATATTATATATGGATAACCAAGTTCTGTCATGGCATTTGCTACTGTCGCCGCACCCCAGCATGTATAATCTGAATAACTATGACTACTGATCCAATAATTAAGTGCTGTATATGTTTCATAATCTGTCATATCGGTTGCGCATTGGGCAACATCTTTTAAAATACCTTTCAGATATACTTCACTTCCATAGTTATACACAGGCTCTAAAAACGGATCATATTCCCAATATTTTTTACGGTTAAATTCTACAGAATTTGAAAATCCGTTCGACACCAATGTTACAACCTTCGTATCACCAAAATACACATCTACCGATTGTTTTTTATCCAGCAGACAGCTTACATTTACAAGTATATACCCAATATATCCTTGCTTATAAAGCGTCTGCTGCATTTTGTCTCCCACTGGCATTTCATCATAATATACCACCGATATGTTTGTCGCTACCTGGACATTTTTTCTGTCTGGGATATATTGTGTATTTGAAAAGCTGTTAAATCCACATTTTCCATTATACTCTGTATGAATTACAACATCGTTTTTCAACTTCTGTTTAATAAAAATCGGGAAATAGCACTGTGCAAAATCCTTTGAGGTTTTGTTTGCTTCATCATTATAATTCGCATAATCTGTATATTTAAAAAAAGGAAACTCATCCGTTTTGTAAGCAAGATCTATTCCGTTTACTGTTTTAGTCGTCATATGATAATCAGGTATCGGTATCTTTTTCGTTACCTTCGACCACTTGGAATAATATGTTTTTCCGCCTATTTTTTTATAGGTACGTATGCGGAATGTATATGTTATTCCATATTCACTGACATATAGATAGAAGCCGCCATAATAAGTTTCTATCTTTTTTTTCGTTACCTTATCCCCTATGGTTCCATTGTTTCTTACCTCAAGCTCATACCCATCCATTTTCATAGTAGCACTATTCATATCCCAATTGAAATATAACTTATCACCATAAATATCGTCTTTGTAAAATGTGCTTTTCAAACCTTTTAAAGTGGGAAGTGCTACACTATATTCTATTGTCTTACTTCCTTTTATTTTTTTACCTTTATATTTGCCTTTTAAGGTTACTTTAATTTTATATTTACCCGGTTTGACCGGATTTTTAGGATATGTAATCTTATAGTTCTTTGGTTTTAATTTCTTCCCCTTATACTTTACTGTAACTTTAGGTTTAATTTTCTTTCCTGTATAAGCATAAGTTTTTTTGCTCGTAGTTACCGTCCATTTCGAAGTTGTTTCCTTGGCATATGCTTCTATATCTGTCCCCTGAAACGCAAATATGCCAAATACCAATAAAATAACTAAGCCTGTTAAAAGTCCTCTTTTTCCTCTCATATAATGTTTCTCCTCCCAGGGTATTACCTATATTCTTCTATCAGTTCAATGGCTTCTTTGATCATGCCGTCACAGTGCGGTTTCTTCTGACCACCCGCCTGTGCATTTGCCCTTAACAGATCAAAGCAATTAATCATACCATTATGATTCTCTTTCATCTTTCTCTGGAACTCTCCTACAATATGAGGATCTGAGATTCCCAATGCTCCGAGTACCATCAGTGCTCCTGTCACAGCTCCACATGTACTGCCTGACTTCATTCCTCCGCCAAAATTTGTACCAAGTGCCTTCATCTGGCTCTCCGACAAACCAAGCTCATCTGCATAGGTCATCATTATCGTTTCCGCGCAGTTCGGACACCTCTCATTATTTCTTAACTGCATTGCTTTTTCTATGTGTTTATCCATAAAAAAACCTCCTGTTTATCATTTGTATATCTGGATATAAAAATACCCATTTGTCATTGTTGTTAATGAGCAGCATACTTTTCGGTAAAAATCATCTGCTGAATTAAAAATATCATTGTAAACTTATTATACAAGATACAAATACCATCGCAAATACTTTTTCGCCATTTTCAGAAACTATACAATCTGCATCCATATCGCAGGTAATGATCTGTTACTTAAGGTCTGAAGAAAAATCTTTTCCTCTCCACTATTTGCTTATTTCTTCTCCTGCAAATACTTTTCTATCAATTTCGGCTGTATCAAAGGATATGTCCAATTCTTCGGCAATTCATCCATAAGGACAACCTTCTCCATTTCGCTATATAATTCTTTCGTAAATTCTGTTATCTCTGCAAAACAAAGCAATCCAAACGTCTCCTCACCAGTATCGTTTACTCTGTTCTTACCTGTTACTGAGTAAACACAGATTGGTTTTATCTCAAATCTAACTGCACCTGTTTCTTCCTGCAACTCTCTTTTAGCGGTTGCAAGAATGTTCTCCCCAGCTTCTCTATGCCCTCCCGGCACTTCATATGTATCCCTTTCCTTGTGTTTGCAAAATACCCACTTGCCATTACTCTGTGAAATAATTACCGCAAATTTCAATAGTTCATCATTAACTGTATCATAAAATTTCACCTCCAAGTTATTCATTACTGTACCTTCCAATTATTATTCTCCCCACAAATAATGCCTATCTCAAACTCTATTTGATAAAACAAATGCCGGGAACCCGCATAAATACAGGTTTTCGGCATTTTAATCCGCTATTCAAACTCTTCCCAAGGGAAGTATTATCAAATCAAAAATGCTGATTTTATGCGGCACTTCACCGCATCTGTTTCATCAAATGTTACTCTTTTCATATTGTTTTCAAAAACTTTAGTAGCAAATTAGTTGCAATCATTCAATATTGCAGCTATGAAATTCATGGCAGATATAATCTACTTTTACTACTAAAAACGAATAATCAAATGTGGCTTGCGGGTGCTTAACTGTACCTGCTACCACCCCCACTATGAAAGGAGCTTTTCTATGAGCAATCAACACAAACATCCAACTATAAGCTTTAGAATCAGCGATGCTGAACGTAAACAAATTGAAGCCCGTATCCTTGCCAGCGGCATGATGAAGAAGGATTACTTTGTCCGTTCCTGCATCTATAACCGCATCTGCGTTGTCGGTAAGAAAGAAACTATATATCCGCTTGTGCAGACTGTTAATGCTCTGTATCTGCAACTGCTTGACATGCAGAAAGCATTTACCTTAACTGATGCCACGTCTGATACACTTCCTGCTTCGGATGAAATCAGGGAATTGCAAACAGAATACACCAATACGCTTACAGCTATTATTGACCTCTTGGATGGTGCCAAATATCTGTGGGAAGGAGACCGCTATGAACAACAATCTTAATTTTCAATTTGGTATGTATGAGCATGCCACAGACTCAGTCATTATCAATATCGGTGAGAACTCTGTTCTTATTATCCGTTGTAAGGAATGTAATTCCTCCGTCACCTTTGATGACCCAAATGATATTGTTTATCTTTACCGACTGGCTGAGGAAGCACCTCTTCTGTATGCCAAATTAGCATTAAAGGGAAGCGGATTGCAAGATTATGTGGATGCTATGAATGAATTTAATTAAATTTTCCCTTGAGAATATTTAACTTCACCCGTTCCAAAATACTTTGAAACGGGTGAAATAATCTATTAATATTGTCCGTACATATTTTCCAAATAACTTAAGTAACCTTGCAACTCATAATCATATGGATTTATGAACAATCCGTACTGAATCCTACCTTTAAGATGCTGTAAATATTTCTCTTTACTTATATCACAATATTCCATATGAGATTCCAATCCGTATTTTCTTATATAATAAAGGTCTTGACGAATTTTCTTTCTTACATTTTTAGGTAATTGCAGTTTCTCATTTACAACTATCCCTGTAACCTCTTGACATTGCCCCTTTCTTCTTACTCTTGTCTTGTTCTCATTCAACTGTAATCCCAGTCTAAATAATTCTTTTCTTACGACTGATATAATTTGACCTGGATTAAAGGTTCCCGAAAAAGTCATATCATCCGCATATCTTGTATACCTTATTTTCTTCTCATTGGTGTACTTACCCATCACATTGTCAAACTGCCTAAGTATTATGTTTGATAGCATGGGACTTGTTGGTGCACCTTGAGGCAACCATCCATTCAAACAACATAAATTTGTAAGCATCACCGCTACATCCTCTTTATATCCTAAATCTAAAAACAGATTATATATTTTATCCGACGAGATACTATCAAAAAAATTACTTACGTCCAATGTTAGTAGCACTTCTTGCCTTTTATGAAATCTCGCATTATCTTTAATAGATTTCTTTTTAACATAAGCTTTCGCATACACACTAATATTTATCGAAGACAAAATATTATCCAAAATCCATCTTTGGATCTCTTTTAAACTTGGCAATGGTTCTGATATTTCTCTAACCCCGCCGTTCTTTTTTGGTATTTCATAATTTCGATAAAAATTTGAAGCAGAATTACTCACAGCAAAAACATACTCCTCTTTATATCCCAACAACAAACATAAATGCTCTTGGTTATAAATTATTGGCAGTCCTTTATCAAATAGTACTTTAGCGTATTGTAACCACGTATCACAATATTCTTCATTTTTTCCTTTTAATGCTGCTTCTTTTCGAAATTCAACACAATAACTCTTCCAATTCACGTCTTCCTCCATATATAATCTTGGAGCTACTACATAAAAGTATCTGTCATATAACTGCGTCAAATGTGCTTACTCATTTGACACAGTTATATGATGAGAGAATTCGTAGAATTCTCGATTACGTAAGAACAAGATTGATTTTGCTCCCGCAAAATCCAGCTTGTTCTTACACAGGCTTGAAAATAAGTTCTTCTTAAGTTGACGACTCGCCAACCCCGCACCAAGTGCATAAGTCTAGTAGCTCCAAGATATATTTATTATATCAAGGTAAATATATTTCTTCAAGTTCCATCTTTTTTATCTTGTATTGTTCTAATGTACCGATCGTCTTGTTTTTGTATTTCTTTTCTAAATCATGTAACTTATTCTTTCCTTTTTGTGTAATAAATTTACTAACATCCCCTTCTGTGTATATATATTCCAAATCCTCCAAATATGAAAACCATTTTGCTATGCTGGAGTATGAATATCCCAATTTAAACATAGCGCTTATTGTTTCTTTTTTATTAATCAAGTCTAACAATCTATACATTACAAATTCATCCATATCTATACATCAACTCCTACATTATTCCTTCTTGCAAACGGTGCTACACATAACTTTCCACCTCGTTTACCTTCATACCAATAAAATGGGAAAGTATTATTCGGTGTTTTTATCATTGATACTAATCCTTCCGACTCTTTATACCCTAAATATAATTCTTTCTTAGCTTTTATTCGTTTACTAATATTCTTCATCTGTACAATTTTTTTCTCTGCCTCTTCTATGCTATAATTATCTGTTATAGCCCTGTTTCTTAAAACAGCGCTATAAGTTTCTACTCCATATTCTTCTACTGCATTTCTACCTTGTTCTTGCATTACCAATGTTAATGCTTTAATTTTTTCCTTTTTTATGCCTTTTCCCTCAATTAAGTTTATACAACCTAATATTGTATCACCAGTTCCAACAAAATCATCCACAAGAAGTAAACATTCAATATCTTCTTTATATTTTTCCAATCCATCGAAAGTTTCTATTATCCTAATTCTCTTGTTACGAAATTCATCGAATCTTCGCATAAGATTCCCTTGAAACAAATAACACATAACATTACCACTTTTTGTTTTTGCTGGATAATCTTTATCTTGTACCGGGAACATATGTATAACTTCCATTTTGTCTAATTTATCTTTATTTCTATCTATAAACTTTCTAAACACATTTACCATGTACTTTCCATATTCTTCTAAATCAACCACCAAATATTTACGTGTCAATTCAAGCATTAACTCTCTATCCGCATCAGATTCCAACTCTTCTAATCTTTTGCAGAACATATCAAATACCGAGTTTTCTCCACTTATGCTTTCTTCAATATCCCAGTTTTGTTCCTTAAAAACTGATATTAATTCAATAAAATATTTTTCCGCTAATGTATTTCTCTTAACAAGCACACTTTCACCTTCGTTACATAATCTTGATTTCCATATATTATTTTATCATATCTATTTTTTAATCTCCACCTGTTATCAAGATTCATTTTCTCATATTATGACTTTAATTACTCTTATTGTCTATAATCTTTATGCTCTTACTTCTTCTATTCAATCATAATTCGCTCACATTTATGATTGAATTATTTAAAGCTTAACATATGTATTACCTTTGGTAGTACGCGTACTTTCAATAATACCCAATCACCGATACCGAACATAAGCAAATCGAAGCCGAATTCTTGCAAGCGGTATGAAAAAGCAGGATTACTTTGTCCGTTCCTGCATCTACAACCACATCTGCATTGTTGGCAAGAAAGAAACCATATATCACCTGGCATAAACTATTAATGCACTATATCTACAATTACTTGAAATGCAGAAAACATTTACATCAACCAGTACCACTCCCGATACATTTCCTTCTTCGGATGAAATGAAGGAAATGCAGGCAGAATACACCAATATGCTTACAGCTATGATTGACCTCTTGGATAGTGCAAAATACCTGCGGAAAGGAAACCGCCACGAGCAACAATCTTAATCCATTTCTCAACCATATTTCACAGCCTCTTTTTTACACTTCTTCCTCTTCAATCCATTCCTTCAACTTCTGTTGAAGCAACTTCTTGTCCGGCAAATACAATTTATATTCTGATGCATAAATATTAGCGTCTTGGGGCAAAGTAATCTCAACTAAAGCATCGTTTCTTTCCTTACACAAAAGAATTCCTATCGTTGGATTTTCATCTTCCATTTTTTCATATCTATCATAATAATTAACATACATCTGCATCTGACCAATATCCTGATGTGTTAGTTTAACTGTGCATTGTCCTTTGGCATAACTGGCATATCAAATTCATTTAATCCTCCAGCTTTTTTGAGTTTTTGAATCTTTGCAAAACTTTCTTGATTTATACTACACCATGTTTCCAAATTATAAAGGACATTTATCTTAATACAAGCATCCTGACGATTTTGTAATGCCTCATAAAAATTAATACCATTCTCTATTATTACTGCATAATCATTTTTATTCTTAATTGTTCTGATATCCTCAGCTTCTTGAAATATTTTCTTTGTTATAAAATCTCCTGACTGTTGTATCTTGCCATACTCAGGATACTTTCTATGCTTTATTTCTTCTTCCTTTTCAGCAGTAATACCATATATTAGGCGAAACAATTCCTTATCGTGTGATACAAAATCCAATGTAATATTATTAGGAAGTGAATCCTTGCAAACCCCAAGCACTTTCTGTATCTGATGTTTCATCGTTTCAATCATATCACTCAATTGATTGAACTCTGGAGATTTGTAATCATCATCTCTATGCGCACAATTCTTATCACGTTCATAATAAATCGCCTCAATCAGCTTGTCTTCACAAATTTTCTTTTTGTTTTTAGGATGCGATTTATCAAGTACAACACAACAGTTTATGTAGAATTCTCTCCTTAGTTCCTCAACTTTTCGTCTAAGGTTTAGATTGCAAACCTTATCAATGTTTTCTTCAATAAAAATAATGCTATCTATATTCTTTTTTGCATCAATCAAATACTTTGCCATACTCCATTTATCTATGACAATGCACCTCCCTGCACAATTCAATTTACTTGATAAGCTGGTCACAATATGGTAAAAGTTCATCTACCTTGGCAACAATACGCTTCTGCTCCTCAAGTGGTGGAAGTGGCACTAGAAATGTTCTTACATTATTTACATTTAAATTTCCCTGAGAAGCACCCTTGCCAAATATATTTTTCCTTGCATTATCTGTACCAATAGGTGAATTAAGCCAATAAAGAATATATCTATTATCAAGCTGTTTATAATCCACTAATTTTATCAATGTCAAGCTTACATATATAGCAAATTCCATGTCTATATCTATAATTGCAGCTTCTCCTATACCAGCTCCTACTCTAGTTAATAAAATATCATTTTTTTTAGGACAACAAGTTTGCGTCAACTTATCATACAACTCTCTCTTAATATATTTATGGTCATCTGGCATAAATTTATATGGCTTAATATTTTTAGCTGAAATAAATGGCATTCCAATATTTTCTGCAACATATTCTGGAGTTGATGCATACCCACAGGTCAAAACTGCACATACCTCTTGAAATCTCACCCATTTCCAACTGCTAGGAATCTCAAAAGGAATTTCATCCTCAGTAATCTCAGGCAATGGCTTTTCTTTCTTAATCTTGCCATCTTTGATAAGCTGAGCTTTCTCTGCAACAATTTGCTCATAAAGTTCATCAGCAGTTCCTTCTTCTGGTCGTTGTTCCACCAGCTTACCCTGCATAGCCATTTGCAGGATACTCTTCTCCATATCCTCTGGGAATTTTTTATTAAATGTTTCCAGTTTCGTATAAGCCTTGTCATATTGGTCGATATATGGAAGAATTTCCTCAATCTTGGCAACGATGCGGTGCTGCTCTTCAAGTGGTGGTACAGGAATGCATAAATTCAAAACATTATTCCTTTCAATACCTGGTATCATACTTTTTGCTTTCGATTTCAAGTAGGTAATCTGACTTTCCACAAATAATTTTATGTATAATATGCTTGCTCCTAAAGTCCTAATTCCCATAATCTGACGTGCAATATGAACCTCTGATAAATTCAATAATGTAGTTTTTCCTACTGTTCCCTTACATGTTAATAGCAAATCTCCCTGATTAGCAATTGCTTTTGGACTTTCTGTCCATCTATTAATAATTATGTTTCCATCTTCAATATTACTTGCTCCAGTTAAATATGGTATACCTTTTTCTTCTGAATTATAAAAAGCTGGTTGTAAATCTTGACCTGATTGTAAAATTATAATATTTCCTAATCTCACCCATTCCCAAGACTCAGGGATTTCATAAGGTATCTCCTCTTCTGTTATCTCAGGCAATGGCTTTGACTTCTTTATCTTTTTATCCTTTATGAGCTGATCCTTTTCCAGCTTTATCTGTTCGAGCAACTCTCTCGCAGTGCCTTCTTCGGCTCTTTGCTCGACGAGCTTGCCTTGAACAGCAAGCTGTAGGATACTGTTCTTTAAATCCTGTGCATTCAAATTAGTTACCTCCCAACATAGAAGTAATCTTCTCTAATACATGGTCAATCTCAGCATTAAGGGATGCTCTCTTTTCCTGATACTGATTAATCAAATCCATCGGGTCAAGGATTTCCTCTTCTTCGTGTGGAAATCCACAGAGGTCAATATTATATCCATTGGCTGCGATTTCATCTACTATATATTTCTTAGCCTTAGGGAATCCATCTACTTCAATCTCCTCACGATTATCCCACCACTCAAGGGCTGGTGCGAAATGTTCCAGCTTCATAGGCTTTGTCTTTGAGAAATTCTTATACCCCTCAGGCATGTCCAAACGATAGAACCATGTCTCCTCTGTTGGGTGTGTATTGTCAAAGAACAAAATGTTTGTCGTAATAGAAGTATACGGAGCAAACACACTATGTGGCATTCTTATGACTGTATGAAGATTAAACTCCTCAAGCAGTTTCTTCTTGATATTTACCTTTGCATTATCAGTACCAAAGAGGAAACCATCAGGAAGAATAATTCCACATCTACCATCTTTTTTTAAGCGGAACATAATAATATCCATGAATAAATCAGCAGTCTCTGAACTACGCAGTTCCATAGGGAAGTTTGCTTTTACAGAATCCTTTTCATTACCGCCATATGGTGGGTTCATAAGGACAAGATCAAACTTTTCCATCTTTCTGTACTCTTTGTAATCAGTCTCAAGAGTATTGCCATGAATTATCTCAGGGTTATCAATATCATGCAGGAGCATATTTGTAACACAGAGAATATGTGGCAGAGCTTTCTTCTCCACACCATAAACTGTATTATTATAAATTTCCTTGTTCTCGTTAGATTTAAGGCTCTCCTCATATAATTCGTTAAGAGCAGACACAAGGAATCCACCAGTACCACAGGCAAAGTCAGCTACCCTCTCACCTAGTCTTGGCTTAGTAACTTTTACCATGAAGTCAGTTACAGCTCTAGGTGTGTAGTATTCTCCTGAATTACCAGCACTTTGTAAATCTTTCAGAAATGACTCGTAGATTGAGTCAAATGCGTGTCTTTCCTCATACTCTGTAAAATCAATTTCATCAATGATATTGATGACCTGTCTAAGCAGGATACCATCTTTCATATAGTTGTTGGCATCCTCAAAGGCATAACGTACCATCATCTGGTTCATTGGAGTATCCTCAGATACTTCAAGATTTTTAAGTGTAGGGAACAGCTTATTATTAACAAAGTCAAGAAGTGCATCTCCAGTAAGAGCCTGACCATCTTTGTTATCTACCGCCCAGTTTCTCCACTTATACTCATCAGGAATGATAGAAACATAATCATCATTGATAAGCTCCCATTCCTCTTCTTTTGCATCATATATCTTTAAAAACAGAATCCATACAATCTGCTCAATACGTTGAGCATCTCCATTTACCCCTGCGTCATTACGCATTACATCTTGTATTCTCTTAACGAAATTAGTTATAGCCATTGGTAAAAAAACCTACTTTCAATTATTTTCTTATTTTCAATTTACTTTCTTTATATATTCCATTGGGACAATATTCCTTTAACAATGCCTTAACTATAACTTTTTCTGCATCATTCATTCTTGGTCCACACAATATTTCAACACTCTTTAATACATTATCATCTAAATCTAAAAACATCTTTGAATATGGTGAATCATATTCCTTATTCGCGAGTCTTTTAATTAATTCTATTTGTTTATCAATTGTTGGTGGATTTGCCTCTTTTAACCCCATTGGAGCAACCGAATATATATATCGCCATTCTTTTTGAAACTCCCATTCTTTGCGTTTATACTTTCCTATTTCTGCAAATGAATATGACAAATCTAATTTCCCGTTTTCTATCATCCCATCATTTAAATATTGCTGAAATTTTTCTTCCGCTGATACTTTTCGTACTTTAGGATATAACTTTTCTTTATCATCCGTATATTGAATTTCAACCAACTCTGGTTGTGTTGCAACTATACTTACTTTATTTTCATTATATATTTTTTCAATATTGATATATGTCTCAATGCGTTCCTTAAAAAAATATTCATCTTTATTATATGAATATTTTTTAAATGGAAATTTAGGCAGTCTAATTCTATCCCCATGCATATTAGGTGTATATAAATTCCAAAGTGGAATAAATTCTTGTCCATCACTTGTCCAACAACTCACATATACAAATCGCCCAAATTTACCCATATCGAATGTTTCTGCTTCTTCACTATCATCAACATTTAATAAATTGTTAAAACAAATTGTTTTATTTGATAATATCAATGCAAGTGTTTCTATACTTGTATAATGATATAAATATTCCATAGTATCCTCCTCATTCTACGCAGAGAAGATTTCATCTTCCAGTTCTTTCACAGCCTGTTCATATGCTGCTTTACCTCCAAAGGCTTTGACAATCTTCATAGGACTACCAAACTGCTGGAATTCGTGTAACTGTAAAACCTTTGTCTCCTCTATCTCTTTCAAGCCTTCACTTGCATACTTATCCATAAGTGTTCCCAGAACCTTTTGTGCAAGCTCTGAATACTTATAGAGATATCCTCTCTTCTGAACATTTTTGATACGCTCTATACGGGTAAGTGGTGCTTTATCATATGCAAGGTGCAGGATTAAATCAAAATCGTCTATATCAGTCTGACCTGTCTCTTCACGAACAGCATCCAACAGTACACCATCCTCACGAAGTTCTTCTACGATAGTCTGTTTTTTCTTTGCTTCATTCCACTTCTTGAGGAATACATCTAACCTCGCATACTGTCCTAAAATATTCTTTCTTGTATAATCGATAAGACTTTCTGTTATAAGTTTTCCATCCTTATCAATGTACTGTATTCTCTCAGACAGAACTTTGACTTCTACATCCTTGACATAATACTTCTTAGGCTTCTCAGAGCCATCACCAGTACCCCAATCATCGCCAGAACCACCAATATTTCCAGTACCTGAATTACTGCCTGTATCATCTCCTGTATTTTCAGTATCGTCTTCATTGCCTGTTACTGGATCTACTGGGTCATCGCCAGTAATGTCGATTACTACCTCAGGATTACCATCAAAATCTTTATCAGCAAATAATCTTGATGCGTTACGGAAGTCCATAATTGTAAAATATGTTTTTCCATAATCTTCAAACAGACGAGTACCTCGACCAATAATCTGCTTGAATTCTGTCATGGAATTTATATTGTTATCCAACACAATGAGCTTGCACATTTTAGCATCAACACCAGTAGTCATCAGCTTACTTGTAACTGCTATAACAGGATATGTACTGTCCTCATCAATGAAATTATCCAGTTGGGCTTTACCTTCAGCATTATCTCCAGTTATACGCACAATGTACTTATGGTTCTCCGTCCATAGGTCTTTATTCTCAACAATGAGAGCCTGACGCATACGCTCCGCATGCTCCACATCTACGCAGAACACAATGGTCTTGCTGAACCTGTCAGTTTTCTTCAAGAATTCTGTAACTTTCTTTGCAATGACTTTGGTTCTCTCATCAAGTACAAGAGTCCTATCAAAATCTTTGATATTGTACTCTCTATCCTCGATTTCATAGCCATTATCATCATGTTTCCCAGCTTCTGGACGATAACCAACAAGATCTTTATCAAGTCCTATACGAATGACCTTATATGGAGCAAGGAATCCATCATCAATACCCTGTTTCAGAGAATACTCATAAATAGCTTCTCCAAAATATGTCTGCGATGATGCCTCTTTTGTTTCAATTGGTGTAGCTGTCATGCCTATCTGAGTTGCACCAGAGAAATATTCTAATATCTTTCTCCAAGCTGACTCTTCCCTAGCGGAGCCTCTATGACACTCATCAATGAGTATCAGGTCAAAGAACTCAGGCTTAAACTGTTTGAATGGCTCTACACCCTCATCACCAGCTAACTGCTGGTACAATGCAAGATAGATTTCATAAGAACTGTCGAGCTGTTTATTCTCGACTTTAGTCATTTTACCCCCGAATGGCTTAAAATCACCAGATATTGTCTGGTCTACAAGGACATTCCTATCAGCAAGGAACAATATCTTCTTTTTTATTCCAGCTTTCCATAATCTATAAATAATCTGAAAAGCCATGAATGTTTTACCAGTTCCAGTTGCACAGACTAAGAGTACCCTGTCCCTGCCACTTGCTACAGCATTTACAGTTCTGTCAATGGCAATTCTCTGATAGTAACGAGGTGTCTTATAACCTGGCACCCAGTAATATGGCTCTAGCAGAGCTTTCTCACCAATTTCAGAGAAATTCATCTCATTTACATATCTGTGATATAACTCATCTGGTGATGGGAACTCATCTAAGGAAAGGTTACGAATATCACCAGTTATTAAATCCTGCTCTACAAAGCCATCTCCATTGGATGCATATACAAACTTTACATCCAGAGCTTCTGCATACTCTATAGCTTGTTGCAGTCCTGCACCTACTGGATGGTTGTTATCCTTAGCTTCTATGATTGCTAATGGAAGATTAGGCTTATAAAATAACAGATAATCTGTAAATTTTTTCTTACTACGTTTAGTTATATTACCCCTTAGGATGATACGACCTGCTGTGAATGCATACTCATAGCGAATCTGCTTTTTGTCCCAACCTGATTGCTCTACCGCTGGAGTTATATATCTTGCTTTTATATCTTCTTCTGAAAGATCTCGTTTCCCCATTTGCACAGCTCCTTCCCTTTTTGTGAATCATCTCATATGTGATGTCCATAAATCTGGACTTGTAATATCTTTCTGGGTATAAATATCCAAGAATAATTTTACCACATATTACTAATCTTTTCATCCACAATTCATATTAGGAATATGCATAAAAAAACACTAAACCAACAGTTTTGACTTTTATTAATCAACACCATCAGCTTAGTGGTTATATATGTACAATCAGCAGAAAGTTACTACTTCATATGACCTCTTGTGCAATCACTGCTTAAATTCAAGTTCTACAGTCCCATCAAAATTTATCTTACTTATTATACATGTCTTTTTAAAAACATTGCTTTTGTTACCTTAGCCACCTGCTTCTCCGACAAATGAAATAGTTCTCCTTTTTTAAAAACATCACTTTCTCTTAAATATTTTGAACTTCTAATTACATTATAAGCTTCTTTGCTCATTAAAAAAGACATATTATAAATTATACTGCACTATAAGATACTACGCTACTCAAAAATATGGCCGAACTCTACTCACGCATAATTCGAAATAGACAGTCGCAAATATTGAACTCACATATTTAATAACCATCTCCAGCCAAAAATAGCACCAAATAAAATTTTTCGGGTTATAGGACAAAACGTGTTGATGGCTAATCCCAGTCAACAAACGTTTTGTCC
>ERZ772821.771-NODE-771-length-22470-cov-10.665135_pt1 | contig 22470 bp, 12 predicted proteins | sample MGYA00580859_ERZ772821 | MGnify/ENA primary metagenome ERZ772821 (study PRJEB29015, sample SAMEA2737674) | human gut metagenome | biome: human gut; feature: human-associated habitat; material: faeces | place: China | collected 2012 ...
TATGGGTCTTGCACTTATCGCCGTCTCGACCCCGAAAGACAAAAAGAAAAAGGCGCTGCCGGAAAGCGGCCTGACCTGGGTGCTGGACACCCCCGCCGCCGGGCGGATCGACGCCTCCACCGGCGTGTTCACCGCCGCCAGGGGCTATGTGGGCGAGGTCCGGGTCCGCCTGACCTATCAGGGGCAGGACGTTGGCTCCGCCTCCGTCACCATCGCCGAGCCCGACCAAGTGTATTTCTCCGGCAAGAGCCTGTCCCTGGACTATGAAAAGACCAGCGACCTGGGCCTCACCGTCAAGAGCAGTCTGCGGGATATCCACTATCACGACGGCGACTTCACCTGGAGCATCCGCTCCCTGACCGAGGGTGTCTCCGCCGACGGCATCGGCACCATCGTGGACAACCGGCTCCACACGGCGGCCAAGGCCAGCCAGACCCGCAAGGCGGAGATCACCGTCACCTATACCAGGGCCAACGGCCAGAAGCTCACCGACACCGTCACCGTGGAGATCGGCAAAATGCCCACCATCCTCCTGGATTTCGAGGATGAAAGCTCCAAGTCCGGCGTCAGCGTGGGTGCCAACGCCGTCTGGGGCAACCTGAATAGCTTTTCCGGTCACAGCGCCCATGATCTGCCCGGCGTCAGCGACGCGGGCTTCGGCGTGGCCGGTCAGGTGTCCAAGGATCCCAACGGTCTGGACATCCCTTACGGGCCCATTACCGATTTCGGCCTGGCATGCCCCGACTTTATCAGCAGCAACGCGGAATGGGACTGCAACTCCGCCGGCGCACCCTACAGCTGGGACTGCGCCCAGGACCCCGCCACCCTGTTCCGCTCCATGGGCTATGAATACTATGTGGGTGCCATCGCCACCGCCCAGGAGGGCGCGTGGGATATGTACGCCCGCCGGGTAGGCTCCGATGAAGGCCCCGTGCGCTTCGGTCAGAAGTCCCTGGAGTATCATTACGACTATACCAAGATCTCCGGTACCAACAACACCAACGAGTATCTCCGCTACAGCGGCGAGGACGTGGTCATCGAGGGCAAGCCCACCGCCCTGGGTATGTGGGTCTACGCCCCCGAGGGCACGCCCAACTACTGGCTGTCCACCAGCGTGTCCTACTGGAACGGGGAAAAGTACGTCTCCACCAGCCTGCTGCACCTGAAGACCACCACTGTCAACGCCGCCGGCCAGACCGTGGAGACCACCACCCAGTATACCGGCATCAACTGGACCGGCTGGAAGTATGTGGAGGCCGACCTCAGCAGCGTGTATGACAAGGCCCAGGATGTGGAGAATCACCCCCTGAAGATCGCCGCCGGTCAGGTGCTGCTGTGGACCATCATCATCGAGGGCGGCACCGGCGACGTGGACGGCAACAAGATCACCTGCGGCTCCCGGGCCGCCGGCAGCCTGTATGTGGACAACATCCGCGCGGTATACGGTACCACCGCCGACGACCTGGAGAACCCCGTCATCACCTCCGTCCGGGGCGGCAGCTCCTCCCTCACCGGCTATTCCGACCTGACGGAGCTGGCCGAGGACGGCTCCACCGTCCTGACGGACAATGAGCTGCAATTCTTTACCGGGTATTATGATCCCCAGGGTGAGAACCGCACCGGCGTGTCCGCCGAGAACACCGTCATCACCATCGACGGCCAGGATATCCGGAACTTCGCCAACACCGACCAGGCCGTTACCGGCACCGTGACACTGCCCAATGGCCGCCACAGCATTAAGGTGGAGATCATGGACGGCTTCGGCAACCGGGCCAGCGTCACCCGCTCCTTCACCGTGAAGGGCACCGCCAATATCCCCACCGTGACCCTGGACACCCCGTCCTATGCCCTGGTGGGCGAGAACTACGTGGTGTCCGTCACCTCCCCCAACGCCGGTAAGATCGACTCCGTCACCGCCCAGATCGTGTACGGCAGCGTGGACCTGTTCGACACCGACGAAAACGGCGGCAAGGGTGCCTTCAACACCTGCGCTTCCCTGGGCTACGGCGAGGGTTTTGAGGGCTCCAGCTCTGCCGCCCGCCGCACCACCACCGAAAAGACCGTCACTGTGAATATGACCCGCACTGGCTCTGCCGGGAAGGACCTGTTCACCTTCACCATGCCCATGCCCGCCGGGGCCACGGCGCTGGACAGCCTGCCCATCTCCGTCACCGTGACCTACACCTGTGACGGCGTCACCTACACCACCTCCACCGGCAGCCTGCGGCTGCCCATGCAGGGCTACTACACCGTCACCTCCGACATCATGGTGGAGGGCGCGGCAGCGGCCCGGCTGTATGTGAAAGACATCAACGGCAAGGCCGCCTCCGGCGTGGACCTGTATGTGGGCGACACCCGCATCGGAACCACCAACGCCTCCGGCCAGGTCAGCACCGACTACTTCAACAAGCTCTCCGCCGGCTCCCGTACCGGCGTCACCGCCCGGAAGGACAATCACCGCTCCTTTGAGACGGTCATCGTCACCCGCCGGGCCGGCGGCAGCGCCGATGGTATGCCCAGCTTCGTGCAGCTCAACGCCACCCCCAATGCCCAGAGCTGCCAGAACATCACCTGGGTGTCCAACCCCCTGACGGCGCAGGCCAAGGCCGTGGTTCAGTACAGCGAAAAGAACAGCTTCAAGGGCACCTTCCCCTCCAGTGCCCAGGGTCAGGTGACCCTCCGGGAGTTCACCACCTCCGGCGACGCGGCCTATGTCAGCTCCGTGTCCCTGACCGGCCTGAAGCCCGGCACCACCTACGTCTATCGGGTGGGCGACGGCAGCAAGTGGTCTGAAAACATGACCTTCACCACCAGCCAGCCCGGCGCGGACACCACCCGCTTCTTCGTCATCGGCGATACCCAGCTCTCCGGCAATGTCGAAAGCGATCAGGAGGAGATCCGGCTGATGAACGCCATTGCCGCCAATATCAACGGAAAGTCCATGAACTTCGGCATCCAGACCGGCGACTTTGTGGACAACGGCGGCAACCTGGGCCAGTGGAGCGAGATCCTGGACGTGTTCTCCCGGAACTACGCCGACATCCCCGTGGTGCAGGTCATGGGCAACCATGAGTACTACGGCGACCTGTCCGGCGGCAACGCCTCCAGCCTGTGGACCCTGCCCGACAAGCTGTATTACTCCGTGGAATACGGCGACGTGTACGTGGCGGTCATCAACTTCGCCGCCAATCTGGAGGATGCCTGCCAGTGGCTGATCCAGGACGCCGCCAAGTCCGACTGCACCTGGAAGGTGCTGGCGGTCCACCAGCCCGCGTACTACACCAATCCCAACGGCAGCAGCGAGGCCTTCAACCGCTATATCCCCGCCGCCGCTGAGGCCGCCGGCATCAACGTGGTGTTCTCCGGCCATGACCACAGCTATGCCCGCACCATGGTCCTCAAGAACGGCCAGCCCGTGTCCGAGACCGCCCAGAATGGCCGCCTGCCCGCCACCTATGGCAAGGGCGTGCTGTACTACATCTGCGGCGACCTGGGCGAAAAGTCCCGCAGCACCGAGTACAAGGCCGTCAACAACCCCGACTTCCACTTCGCCCAGGTGTCCCAGGAGTATGACTCCCTGTACCTGGCCGTGGAGGCCACCGCCGACGCCATGACCGTCCGCACCTACTCCGTCAGCGCCGAGGGCGCCCAGTCCCTGCTGGATACCTACACCATGCGGGTGCCCGCCTCCGTGTGCCGCGACAAGGGCCACGACTTCTCCGGCGACACCGTGTACGTCCGTGACGGCAAGCTGGTCTGCTCCTTCTGCGGCCAGACCGTGGAGCTGAAGGACTCCGGCTACACCGGCTGGGCCCGGGACGAGGCCACCGGCCTGCGGATGTACAGCTATAACAACGCCTGGCACACCGGCTGGTTCATCATCGACCCCGAGGTGTATTGCTTCGACAAGAATGGCATCGCCTACGATGGCCGGGTCACCCTGTACGGCAAGCAGTTCGTCTTTGACGACGGCGTGGTGGTCAGCGGCCCCACGGGCTTTGTCAAGCGCGACGACGGCAAGACTCTGTACTTCGAGAATGGCCGCATCGCCTCCGGCTGGAAGGACATCGGCGACGCCACCTATTACTTCGAGACCTCCGACCTGGGCGATGACTTCGGCGTCATGTACACCGGCCGCCGCCTGATCGGCAAGACCTGGTACGAATTCGGCAGCGACGGCCGCCTGTATCAGCTGATCCGGGGCCGCATGTCCGCCGACGAAAAGGAGATCGTGGTCACCATCACGCCTCCCGCCGGTCAGGGCAGGAACTACAGCAACATCATGGCCGCCGCCTGGAGCCAGCAGGACGGCCAGGACGACCTGATCTGGTACAATGCCACCGCCAACGGCGACGGCACCTACACCATCCGGGTCCCCATGTGCAAGTACAACGTGGTGGGCCGGTATCTGGTCCATGTGTATAACCACGGCATCCACGGCCAGCTGCTGGACGGTCTGACCTTCCAGAACACCCACGTGGTGGGCCACACCGACACCGTGGCCAGCGATTCCAGCACCTGCGTCAGCGCCGGTCAGGTGAAGTACGTCTGCCGCTACTGCGGCGCGTCCCACACCTTCAGCACCCCCGCCAAGCGCCACACCGTCTCCGCCGTGGTGGACAGCGAATGCCGCACCATGACGGTGACCATGAACGCCGGCAACGGCCACGCCCACTCCAACGTCCGCTTCGCCGTGTGGAGCAGCGTAAACGGCCAGGATGACCTGACCTGGTACACCGCCAAGAAGAATTCCTCCGGCCAGTGGACCTACACCGTGCCTCTGGTGAACCACAACAGCACCGGCACCTACTTCATCCACGCCTACTCCTCCGACTCCGGCCAGAACCGGCTCATCGGCAACACCACCGCCCAGGTGGCGAAGCTCCCGGCTCCCGACACCGTCACGGCCCAGGTGTCCGACAACTGCCGCACCATGTCCATCCGGCTGGATACCGCCCGCAGCTACAGCGGCATCCGCTTCGCCGTGTGGAGCAGCGCCGGCGGCCAGGACGACCTGGTCTGGTACACCGCCAAGAACGGCGGCAGCGGCAGCTGGACCTATGACGTGCCCCTGGCCCGCCACAACACCACCGGCACCTACTTCATCCATGTGTATGCCGGGAACAAGCTGGTGGCTCACACCACTGCCCAGGTCAAGAGCCTGCCCGCTCCCGCCCCCGGCGTCAAGCCCGGCCTGACGGCCACCGTCTCCGCCGATAACGCCGCCATGGAGCTGGCCCTGACCACCACCGCCAAGTATGGCAAGGTCCGCTTCGCCGTGTGGAGCAATGCCAACGGTCAGGACGACCTGGTCTGGTACGACGGCCGCCTCACCGGCAGCACCTGGTCCGCCGGTGTGAAGCTGTTGAACCACAAGACCCTGGGCGGCTACTTCATCCACGTCTATGCCGACGGCAAGCTGGTGGCCCACACCACCGCCAATGTCTACGGTATGCCGCCTCAGCAGAGCGCCCAGGCCATCGTCACCGACGACTTCGCCTGGATGAAGCTGCGGCTCTACAGCGCCACCGGCTACAGCAATATCCGCTTCGCCGTGTGGAGCAGCGCCGGCGGCCAGGATGATCTGGTCTGGTACAAGGGTGAGAACATCGGCGGCGCCTGGGTGGCTGCGGCTGACCTGACCCGCCACAACACCACCGGCACCTACTTCATCCACATCTATTCCGGGAACAAGCTGGTGGCCCACACCACCGTCACCGTGAAGTCCCTGCCCAACCGGTAAGGACGGTTCCCCCATAAGCAAACAAATGCCCGCAGGCAAAAGCCTGCGGGCATTTTGTATTTACTTCGCTGCCAGCTTCTTCACCAGCTGGCCGTCCGGAACGGCCAGCATGGTCTGATAGGTGGTGTACACCACCATGCCCGGCCTGGCCCCGGCAGGCTTTTTCACATACCGCACCGGGGTGTAATCCACCGGCACCTTCCCGGCCTCCCGGCCCTGGGAATAGTACGCCGCCAGGCACGCCGCCTCATACAGGCTGGCCTCGTCCGGCTCCCGGCCCCCGGTGCACAGGATCACATGGGAGCCGTGGATTTTCTGGGTATGGAGCCAGATATCCCTCCGGTCGGCCTCCTTGGCGGTGAGCCGGTCGTTCTGCCGGTTGCTGCGGCCCACCAGGATCCGCAGCCCGGCGGAGGACACAAACTGCCTGGGCCTGGAGGCCCGCTGAAAGCCCGGCTGCTTTTTCCCCCGGTTTTTCAGATAACCGCCGCTTTCCAGCTCCGCCCGGATGTCGTTGAAATCCTGCTCCGCCTCCGCCTGGGACAGCTCCTGCACCACGCTTTCCAGATAGGTCAGCTCCTCCCGGCCCTTGCCCAGCTGCTCCGTCAGAATTTTCTCGGCGGTCTTGGCCTTGGCATACTGCTTGAAATACCGGGCGGCGTTTTCCTGGGGCCCCAGCCGCACATCCAGCGGGATGTCCATTGGTGGGCAACCGTCCTTATAGTAATTTTCTGCCGTCAGGCGGTTCATGCCCCGCTCCATGCGATAGAGATTGGCGGTGATCAGCTCGCCGCAGATGCGCAGCCGCTCCCGGTCCCGGGTGGCGGCCAGCTCCTTCTCCTGGGCCGCCAGCTTCCGGCGCACCCGGTCCCGGGCGGCGGTAGCGGACTTCATCAGGTCCTGGCCCTTCTGCCGGACCCGGTCCGCCTGGTCCCGGCCCTCATAAAATTCGTCCAGCAGCCGGCCGAAGGAATCGAAGGTTTCCTGCTCCATGGCCGGGCCGTATTGGGTGATGGGACAATAGGTAAAATCCGCCGGCCGACCGGCCCGGCGCAGCAGGGTGGGCACAAAGCCGCCGACGACGATTCTGTCCCGCCATGTCTCAAGGCTGTCCCACAATTTTTCGCCCCTGTCCCGGGACAAATGGGTGTCTGTCTCACCGTATGCGGCGCAGACCAGCTCCCGGGCCATCAGCGGCGGCAGGGCCGTGAAGGTGTCCAGCAGCCACCCGTCCAGAGGCGTATCCTCCGGCAGGGCGGAGAGCAGCTCCAAAAACTCCTCCCGGCTCACCTCCAGCGGCGAGCGCTTTTCCTGCCGGGGCGGCAGATGATAGAACAGGCCTGGCAGCACCTGCCGCTGCTGGGACATCTCGAAGTCCACCCGCCGCAGGCAGTCGGTGATCCGGCCCTGGTGGTCCACCAGGATGAGATTGGCGTGCCGGGGCATGGCCTCCAGGATCAGACGCCACTGGCGCTGCTCCCCCAGCTCGTCGGCGGCCTGGATGGTCAGGGTCACCACCCGCTCCAAGGGCTCCTGGACAACGGACAAAATGCGCCCTCCCGCCAGGTGCTTGCGCAGCAGCATACAGAACATGGGCGGCTGGGAGGGATTGTCCCGCAGCTGCTCCGTCAGGTGCAGCCGGGGCTGGGTGGCTCCGGCGCACAGCAGCAGCCGCCGCCCGCCCCGCAGCAGCAGCACCACCTGGTCCCGGGCAGGCTGCTGAATCTTCTCTATGCGGGTGTTTTCCGCCTGGGCGGCGGTCTCCCGGACCACGGCACTCAGGCAAATGGCGTCCAGCGGCATATTACTCCCCCTCCATCATCCGGCAGAACAGCTCGTTGGCCCGGTCCCGCCGCCCCTGGAGATACAGATAGCCCAGCAGAGCCTCCAGGGCCGTGGCCTGCTGATACTGGGCCCGGCTGGCATGGGCCGGGATGGAATGGACGTTGGCGTTGCGGCCCCGGCGGAACACGTCCTGCTCCTCCTGGGTCAGCAGGGGAAGAATTTTCTCCGCCAGCTCCGCCTGCCGGGGGGCGCACACCAGGGCCACCGCGGCCCGGTGCAGGCCCTTTCCTGTGGCCTTGCCCCCGGCACACAGCCAGGTGCGCACCAGCAGCTCATACACCGCGTCGCCTATATGGGCCAGGCCGATGGAGCTGATGCTGCGGATCTGCTCCGGCGGCAGCTGCACGGCAAAATAATCAGTCATGGTATTTGCTCCTTAATGGTTTCGTTACGCAATGTCAGCCCTTGGCGGCCAGCCAGTTGCGGCCGGTGTGGGCCTCCGCCAGCAGGGGGACGGACAGCTCCGCCACGCCCTGCATCTCCTGCTGCAAAAGGGCCTCCACCCGGGGGGTCTCCTCCTCCGGACACTCCACGATCAGCTCATCGTGGACCTGCATAATCAGCTGGGCGGCCAGGCCCTCCCGGGCCAGGCGGCTGTGGACCCGGACCATGGCCAGCTTGATGATGTCCGCCGCCGTGCCCTGGATGGGCATGTTCAGGGCCACCCGCTCGCCGAAAGACCGCATATTGAAGTTGGAGCTTTTCAGCTCCGGCAAAGCCCGGCGGCGGTGCCACAGGGTCTCCACATAGCCCTGCTCCCGGGCCTTGTCCACCACGTCCGTCATATACTGCTTCACCCCGGTATAGGTGGCGAAATACCGGTCCATATACTCCTTGGCCTCCTGCACCGTGACGCCGATGTCCTGGGACAGGGAGAAGGCGGAAATGCCATAGACAATGCCGAAGTTCACGGCCTTGGCCCGGGAGCGCATCTGGTGGGTCACCTGGTCCTGGGGCACATGGAACACCCGGGCGGCGGTGACGGTGTGGAAGTCCGCGCCGGACAGGAAGGCCTGCTGCATAGCGGTGTCGCCGGAGATGTGGGCCAGCAGCCGCAGCTCGATCTGGGAATAGTCGGCGTCCACCAGCACATGGCCCGGGGCCGCCACAAACATCTCCCGCATTTTGCTGCCCAGCTCCGTGCGGGTGGGGATATTCTGAAGATTCGGCTCCGTGGAGGACAGGCGGCCGGTGGCCGTTACCGTCATCTGGAAGCTGGTGCGGATGCGGCCATCCGGGTCGATGACCTTCAGCAGGCCGTCGGCATAGGTGCTTTTCAGCTTGGCATACTGCCGGTAGGTCAGCACGTCCGCCACCAGGGGGTGGTCCTTCAGCTTCTCCAGCACGTCGGCGTTGGTGGACCAGCCGGTTTTGGTCTTTTTCCCGTGGGGCAGGCCCAGGTCCTCAAACAGGACCTTTCCCAGCTGCTTGGGGGAATTGATGTTGAACTGCTGCCCGGCGGCGGCGTAAATCCGCTGCTCCAGCCGGTCGATGGTGTCGGACAGCTCCCGGCCGAACCGGGCCAGGGCCCCGCCGTCCACCAAAAAGCCGCTGCGCTCCATATCCGCCAGCACCCGGCACAGAGGAAGCTCCACATCGAAGTACAGCTTTTCCATGCCCTGCTCCCGGAGCCGGGGCAGCAGCACACCATGCAGGGCCTCTATCGCTGCACCATAGCTGTGCAGCGACGCCCAGGCGGCAGCCTGGTCCCCCAGAGGAGAGAAGGCGTCCGGCTCCAGATGGGCGGGCTTTGGCAGCTCCTCGTTGAAATAGGCCACAAACAGCCGGGGCAGGTCGTATTTCCCGGCGGTGGCGTCCAGCAGATAGGCCGCCAGGGCGGTGTCGAACACGAAGCCCTCCGCCGGAAGGCCCGCGTCCAGCAGGGCGCGCATCAGGTCCTTGACGTTGTGGGACACCTTGGGGATATCGGCGGCAAACAGCGCCGCCAGCAGGGCCTGCCAGTCCCCCTGATAGTCCCCGGTCCACAGCTCCGCCGCCCAGGAGGCATTCTCCCCGGCGTCCCACTGGACGGAAAGGGCGGACAGGTTCGGCATCGCATATACGGTGACAGACTCCGCCTGCCGCCACTGGGCCAGCAGGTCCCGGGCCTGGTCCTCCGTCCGGACGGGGACCACCGCGGCGGTAACCTCCGACCTCTCCGCCGTCTCCTGGTGGGGGCGCAGGTGGTATTTGTCGATGAGCTTCTGAAATTCCAGCCGCAGGAACAGGTCGTACAGCTCCGGGCGGAAGGGCCGGCGGAGATTTTCCGCCGGGTCAAAGTCCAGGGGGGCGTCGGTGACGATGGTGGCCAGCCAATAGCTGTGGCGGGCGGACTCCTCCCCCTCCGTCAGCTTGCGGATGGCGGCGGGCTTGGCGTGCAGGTCCGGCAGCAGGCGATAGATCTCGTCAATGGTGCCGTATTCCTGCACCAGGGCCATGGCGGTCTTTTCCCCTACCCCCGGCACGCCGGGAATGTTGTCCGAAGTGTCGCCCATCAGGGCCTTCAGGTCGATCATGTGGATGGGGTCGAAGCCGTACTGCTCCCGGAAGGTCTCCGGGGTCATATCCTTGGTGGTGGTCTGGCCCATACGGGTGGACACCAGCTTCACCTTGGTGCGGTCGGTGATCAGCTGCAGGCTGTCCTTGTCGCCGGTGACGATGACGCAGTCCCACCCCGCCGCCTGGCATTTGCGGCTGATGGTGCCGATGAGGTCGTCGGCCTCGTACCCGGCCAGCTCATAGCAGGGCACGGACATGGCCGCCAGCACCTGCTTCATCACCGGCAGCTGCATGGCCAGCTCCGGGGGCATGGGCTTGCGCTGGGCCTTGTAATCCGCGTCCGCCCGGTGGCGGAAGGTGGGCTCCCGGCGGTCGAAGGTGACGCACAGGGCCTCCGGGTTTTCCTCGTCCAGCAGGCGCTGGAGGGTGGTGATGAAGCCGTATACCGCGTGGGTATACAGCCCCTCCCGGGTGGACAGGGGGCGGATGCCGTAATAGGCGCGGTTCAATATGCTGTTGCCGTCCAGGACCATGAGCTTCATGGAAGGGACCTCCTAATTCGTTTGATCCGTTTTATTATACCTCTTTTTATTCTTTTGTACAAGGAGCAGAAAGAGACGCACGCGGCTTGTCAAAAAAGAATTTTTTGACAAGCTGGAAATCCGTGAGGCGGCATGATAAAATAAAAGAAAAATTTTGGGAAATTTTTTTCGGGGGACGCAATAAAACCGCCTTGCCGTGCATTATCCAGATGACAGGAGACAAAAGAGATGCTGCACAGGATTGACAACACAACTTCATCCCTCCCTGCGGAGGAGGTCCAGGAGCTTCGGCGGCTGCTTTCGGGAGTGGCCGCAGGAAGCCAAGATGATCTGGCCGAACTATATCGCCGCACCCGAACGGCGGTGTACGGTCTGGCCCTGTCCTATCTCCGCAACGCCCACGACGCCCAGGACCTGACCCAGGATGTGTTCGTTCACATCTGGGACACGGCGGGACAGTACCGGCCCACAGGCTCGCCTGTTGGGTGGATCCTGGCAGTGTGCCGGAATCTGTGCCTGATGCACCTGCGGCGGGAGAGCCGTCAGGTGACCATGGAGGACCAGGAGTGGCACGCCATCCCCGACAACTGCCCGGGGCTGGACAGCCAGGAGCGGCTGCTTCTGCAGGACGCCCTGGCGGTGCTGGGAGAGGAGGAGCGGCGGATCGTCCTGCTGCACACGGCGGGCCTGAGGCACCGGGAAATCGGTCAGGCGCTGGGCCTGCCCCTGGCAACCGTCCTGTCAAAATATCACAGAGCATTGAAAAAGATGCGAGCTTACATGGAAGGAGATGACGCCCGATGACCAACGATCAGATGGAACGCAGGCTTTCCGCCGCGCTGGACAAGACCGCGCCGGACGACGTGGACGGCGTGCTCTCCCGCTGTACAGAGCGGAAAGGAACGGTAGTCCCTATGAAAAAGAAGAATAACCGAATGAAGAAATGGATGCAGGCGGTGGCGGCCTGCCTGGCGGTGCTGCTGCTGGGCGGCGGCGGTCTGCTGGTGCAGCAGGCCCACGCCGTGACCTCGGTGGTGTCCCTGGACGTGAATCCCAGCATCGAGCTGCGGGTGAACAGCCGGGAAAAGGTGGTATCCTGCCAGGCCCTGAACCAGGAGGCCCAGGCCGTGCTGGAGGATATGGACGGAGGCCGGGACCTGAAGGGCGTCAAGGCGGACGTGGCGGTGAACGCCATCGTGGGCAGCCTGGTGCGGTGCGGATATCTGGACAGTCTGTCCTCCGCCATCCTCATCTCCGTGGAGGATAAGGATCAGGCCCGGGCCCAGCGGCTGCAGCAGGAGCTGACCAATGTCGCGGGCGGCGCTTTGGGCGACTCCCAGGCCGCTGTCCTGAGCCAGACGGTGCAGCAGGACAAGGAGCTGGAAAAGCAGGCCAAGGCCAACAACATCTCCACCGGCAAGGCGGCCCTGATCCGCCAGGCCATGGCCCTGAACGGCAGCCTGACCTTCGAGGGGCTGGCCCAGCTGTCCGTGGAGGAGCTGCGGGACCTGATCGATGCCGGTGCGCCGGGGATGCCCATCGGCATGCAGGCGGCTCTGGAGGCGGCGGCCCAGTATGCGGGCCTGACCACGGCGGACATCACCGCCGCGGACGTGGACCCGGAGCTGGACGAGAATCCCGCCCACTATGAGGTGGAGTTCCAGGTGTCCGGCAAGGGCGAGTTGGAGTATAAGGTGGAGGCGTATACCGGCCAGGTGCTCACCGGCCAGGCCAATGTGCAGCCCTCCACTCCCGTGAACCCCTCCGGTGACATTGGCATGGAGGCCGCCAAGAGCGCTGCTTTGAAGCACGCGGGTCTGTCCACCGCCGTCTTTACCAAGGCGGAGCGGGACTATGACGACGGGCGACTGGAGTATGAGCTGGAGTTCCACACCGACAGCGCCGCCTATGAGGTCACCGTGGACGCCGCCACCGGCCGCGTGCTGGACTATGAGAAGGAGAACCTTCGCGGCGGCACCGGCAGCACCGATATCGGCGCCCAGGCCGCCAAGGCCGCGGCCCTGAAGCACGCGGGCCTGTCCGAGAGCCAGGTCTGGGAGCTGCAGGCGGAATGGGACAACGAAAACGGCCGGGCCGTGTATGAGGTGGAGTTCAAGTCCGGCGGCATGGAATATGAATATGTCATCGACGCCGCCACCGGAGCCGTGCTGGACCACGAGACGGAGCGGGACGACTGAGCGCAGTAAAAAAACGGGGGCCGCGGCCCCCGTTTTTTCCGTCTGGACAATGCATCCCGGATGTATAGGGCGGAAGGTTTGACTTTTCATCCAATTTTGGTATAATATGTGCAGTAAGTTCTATTCAATCGAAAGGGAGAAAGGATATGGAACGGAAATTTGTACTGAGCTGCTGCTCCACGGTGGACCTGCCCTATGCGTACATGGCCCAGCGGGACATCCCGGTGCTGTTTTACCACTATGTGGTGGGTAACCAGGAGTATGTGGACGATATGGGCCGGGATCCGGCGGCTCTGCCCCGGTTTTACGGCTTCCTGAAGGCGGGCCAGCTTCCCCAGACGTCCCAGATCAACGTGGCCGATTATCTGGATTTCTTTGAGGAGCAGCTGCAAAAGGGCGACCTGCTGCACATCGCCTTCACCTCCGGCCAGTCCAGCTCGGTGCACAACGCCCAGGCCGCCGGAAAGCTGCTGCAGGAGAAGTATCCCGACAAGAAGATCGTGGTCATCGACTCCCTGTGCTCCTCCTCCGGCTACGGTCTGCTGGTGGACACGGCGGCGGATATGCGGGACGCCGGGGCCACCCTGGAGGAGACGGCCCAGTGGGTGCTGCGGAACCGCAACAAGGTGCACCACCAGTTCTTCTCTTCCGATATGACCCAGTTCCGGCGCACGGGCCGGGTGTCCGGCGCGGCGGCCATGGTGGCCACCATCATGAACATCTGCCCCATTATGCGGCTGGACGACAAGGGGGCCATCAAGGCCTACGGCAAGGTCCGGGGCAAGAAGAAGGCCGTGGAGGCCACGGTAAACGCCATGGAGGAGCACGCCCAGGGCGGCCGGGACTATGACCAGCGCTGCTTCGTGTGCCACTCCCAGTGCCCGGAGGACGCCCAGATGCTCATCGACGCTCTGGAGGAGCGGTTCCCCAGGCTCCGGGGCAAGATCCGCCTGTGCGACATCGGCACCATCATCGGGTCCCACAGCGGCCCCGGCACCGTGGCGGTGTTCTTCATGGGCGACGAGCGCCCGGCGATGGACTGATACATCATGCTCCCGATGCAGGCATCCGTGAAACGGGTGCCCGCATCTCAGCTTGTCAAAAAGGCCTCGCAGAGTTTGCCGTCCGCAGGCGGCAAATAAAATGGAATCATTTTTTGCCGGGGCGTGTACCTGGCAAAAAATACTTCTCAGCCTGCAAGTGTGGAATTTGGTCGCCCGTGGCGAACAAATTATGCGCGCGGCAGACTGCAAGCCTTTTGTTCAAAAAGGGCAACGCCCTTTTTGAACAGTCTCAAACGGACGGGGCTTCGGCCCCGCCCGTTTTGCGCTTCACTCCCCCTTCCCTGCCGTCCGCTGCCGGAACCGGCGGGAGGCCGCGTCCCAGTCGATGATGGCCAGCGCCGCCTCCACATAGTCCTCCCGCCGGTTTTCATAGTCCGGGATAAATGCGTGCTCCCACAGGTCCACGTTGAACAGGGGCCACAGGGGCAGCGGCGTGTCCTGGTTGGCGGTGCAGGTGACCTGCAGCCCCCCGGAGCAGCACACCAGCCACACCCATCCGCTGCCGAACACGCTCATGGCGGCGTTTTTCAGGCTGCGGTGCAGCCCCTCCATGGAGCCGAAGCTGTGCTCCACCTCCGCCAGCAGCTCCCCGGAGGGCTTGGTGGTCCGGGCCGGGGCCAGGGAGGAAAAATACAGCCCGTGGTTATACACGCCCCCGCCATAGCGGCGCACTGCCTGGCCCAGGGTCCGGGGCAGCTGGCACCAGTGCAGCAGCAGCCGCTCCAGCGGCCAGTCCTGATATTGGGTCCAGGGCACCAACGCCCCGTTGAGCCGGTCCACATAGGCGGCAAAGAACGCGTCGTGGTGCAGCCGCACCGACGAGCGCCCCAGGTTTGGCTCCAGAGCCGCCGGGGCATAGGGCAGCGGCGGCAGGATATAGGGATAAGTCATGGCAGGCAGTTCCTTTCCGAAAAAATTTCCTGCTTCCATGGTATGCCGCCGTTGACAAACCATGCCTTTTGGTGCAAACTGTAAACAGCCGCCCGGCGGCAAAGGAGGAAGAAACATGCGAAGAAAAGACAGAGAACGGGACCGGAGCTTTGCCTGGGAGGTGCTGAAAAAGGCCCCCTACGCCACCCTGTCCCTGACGGACGGCCAGGGCCGCCCCTACGCCGTGCCGGTGAACCAGGCCGTGGACGAGGAGTACCACGTGGTCTATTTCCACTGCGCCGGAGCCGGAGAAAAGTGGGAGCTTCTGAAGGACGGTGCAGAGGTGTGCCTGTCGGCGGTGTCCCACGCCACGGCGGTGCCCAACGCCTTCACCATGGCCTATGCCAGCGCCGTTCTGCGGGGCCGGGCGGAGGTGGTGACGGACCAGGGCGAGTGGACCCGGGCCCTGCTTCTGCTGTGCTCCGCCTTTGATCCCAAGGGCATGGGCCGCTTCACGGAGTCCGTGGAAAAATACGGCCCCGCCACAAAGGTGATCCGGATCACCCCCCGGGAGCTTACCGGCAAGGAAAACACCGCCGCCGAAGCGCCCCACCATCATCACGACTGAGGAAACACTATGGCATGCTATATTTTCGGTGCAGGCAGCTTTTACGGCCTGGACCGCTGTCCCCGGGCCGACGACTTCATCATCGCCGCCGACGGCGGCTGGCTGGCCTGCCGCAAGGCCGGCATCACGCCGGACCTGCTGCTGGGGGATTTCGACTCCCTCAGCACCCGGCCCGACTTCCCCAACATTCTCCGGGTGCCGGTGGAGAAGGACGACACCGACACCATGCTGGCGGTGAAAACCGGCCTGGAGCGCGGGGAAACGGAGTTTCACATCTACGGCGGCATGGGGGGCCGCCGGACGGACCACACCATCGCCAATTTCCAGGCCCTGCTGTACCTGGCCCGGCGGGGAGCTCAGGGCTGGCTGTATGGCCAGGGGGAGCGGTACACCGCCGTATGCGGCGGCACCATCACCTTCCCCGCCCGGGACCGGGGCATTCTGTCGGTGTTCTGCCTGGGGGCCGACGCCAGGGACGTCAGCATCCAGGGAGGCCAGTATCCCCTGCACCACGCGGTGCTGACGGCGGAGTTCCCTCTGGGCGTCAGCAACCACTTTGTGGGACAGCCCATTACGGTGTCTGTTCGGGACGGCAGCCTGCTCATAGGCCTGGTGGAGGACTGACCCGGGCGTTTTTTGCGTTCCCGGTTGCCAAAGCGGGCCATGCGTGGTAGAATAGACAGGAATGGAAAGGGGGCTTCCGCTATGCTTTTGGCCATTGATATCGGCAATTCCAACATCTCCGTGGGGCTGTTCGACCAGAAACGGGACCTGAAATTTCTGTCCTCCATCGACACCGACAGCCGGAAAACGGCGGATCAGATCAGCATCGACCTGATGAACATCTTCTCCCTGTATCAATACGACCTGCGCGACGTCAGCGGCGCCATTTTTTCCAGCGTGGTGCCGCCCATCAACTTCATGATGGCCAAGGCCCTGACCCGCCTGCTGGGAAAGCCCCCCATGATCGTGGGCCCCGGGGTCAAAACTGGGCTCAACATCCGCATGGAGATCCACAACCAGTTGGGTGCCGACCTGGTGGCAGGCGCCGTAGCCGCCCTGGACAAGTACCCCACCCCCATCATCATGATCGACATGGGCACCGCCACCACCATCTCCTATATCTCCAGCAGGCGCAGCTATGAGGGCGGCCTGATGTTCCCCGGGGTGCGGCTGAGCCTGGACGCCCTGTCGGACCACACCGCCCAGCTGCCGGACATCTCCCTGCAGCACCCCAAGAGCCTCATCGGCAAAAACACCGAGGACTGCATGCGCTCCGGCATTGTCTACGGCACCGCCGGGATGCTGGACGGCGTCATCGACCGCATCCGGGAGGTTCTGCCCCAGGGGGAGACCCCCACCATCGTGGCCACCGGCAGCAACGCCCCGGTGATCGTGCGCTACTGCCGCAACAAGGTGCTCTATGACAAGTATCTGCTGATGGAGGGCCTGTGGGACATCTATCAGAAGAATCACTGATAAAAAGAGCTTTGCTTTTTTGACAGTCACGGCAAAGGCCCCGGACTTTCGTCCGGGGCCTTTGCTTATGCAGTTGGCGTATGAGGAAGGCTGTCACAGCCGGTTGGGCGGGGCTGCGGCTCCCTCCTGATAGATGGGGCTGTGGGCCGGGTCAACGGGCCTTGCGCTTCAGGGTCACAGCGGCGGGGATCATCACGCAGCTGAAGGAAGCGGCCAGCACCCAGAGGATGATGTTGGAGGAGTCACCGGTCTTGGGAACATCGGGCTTGCCGGGCTCCTCGGGCTTGCCGGGGTTCACGGGATCGGGATTCTCGGGCTGGGCAACGCCCTCGTAGGCCGTCTCAGTGAGGCTGCGGGAGAAGATGAAGTTGCTGATGAAGGTGTACTCATCGGTCTGGTGGATCTTGTGGTTCAGGACGTTGGCGAACAGAGCGATGTCCAGGTCGCCGTTCTGATACTCGAAGCCCACCACGCCGTTGTTGTACTGGTTGAACTGAGCGGTCAGCTCGTCATCGGTCAGGCAGATGCAGCCCTGCAGGGGATCCTTACCGGCGTTCTGCACCAGAACGGTAGCGCCCTCGGGGAGCTTGGTGAACCAGTTGGTGCCGTACTCGTACATCACGTCGTCACCCTCGTTGATATAGGTGGCGTTGACCAGGGTGTTGTTGGGATATACCACCCGGCCCAGGAAGTCGGTACCCTTGTCGCAGGAGGAGATCTCCACGCCCAGCTCCTGCATGAAGGCAGATCCGCTGATGGCGCCGTTGCTGTAGCCCATGTAAGGCGTACCGGCCTTCACGGCGGCCAGGGCATCGTCGCTGAGGGCGCGGGAGCCCACGATGACGTTGGCCTTGGTCAGGTCATCGGTCATGGTGAAGCCCATGGCGGTCAGAGCCAGCCAGTCGAAGCGATAGTTATAGGAGCCGGAGCGCAGGGTGGTCTCCACGTAGCCGGAGGTGTTGTCGGCGGGCTTGCCGGGCAGGTACACCTGGGGATTGAGGATGACGGCGGCCTTGATGCCGGAGCCGTACACGCCGGTGGCGGTGAGGACATAGTCCTTGGCCACGGTCATGAAGTCCTCATAGGAGCAGATGAAGTTGCCCTTCTCGCTGCCCTCGGTGATCATGGCCACGGTCTTGCCGGCCCGCAGCAGCGCGTTGACGGCAGCGGCGGAGTCGTTGGACACGTTGTCGATGATGACATCGGCATTCTCCACGCCCTCAAACTGGGTGGCGAAGGCGGCCAGATAGGTCAGAGCCTGGGTATAGTTGATGGTCTCGGGGCAGGCGGCCATGATGGTCTTGTAGGCAGCGGGCTCCGCCACGATGACGCGGTCATAGCCCCGGGCATTGCTGCGCTGGGCGAAGCTCTCGGAGTACAGGCCCTGCCAGACGTTGATGAAGGTGCCGTCGAACAGCTGGCTGTTGGCCAGGGAGCGCTTGGCCTGATACATGGACACCACCATGGTACCGGCGGGATAGGTCACGCCGTCATAGGTGAATTCCTTGCTGGCCACGTTGACCTTCACATCGTTGCGGGTCAGGTACTTCATCTCGGCGGCGGCGTCATACAGATTCTTCTGGTTGGCGCTGTCCATGGGGATGATGTAGCACTCGGGATAGAAGTTGCCGTTCTGGCCCTCGCCATCGTACACGGGGCGCATCAGCTCAGTCTGGGTGCCGGGCCGGTCATATTGGTCCACGTACCAGGGAGCCACCAGCTCGTTGGAATTGGTGTTGTTCACGCCGCGGGAGAACAGCTTGGCCTGGTTCTCCAGCATGGTGATCTTGTTGGCCTGGATGTACATGGCCTGGGTCATCAGGCCGTAAGGCACCACCAGCTCGGAGGCGACGTCACTGTACACAGGCAGCTCCCAGGTGATGCCGGCGGTGCCGATCAGGACGGGGAACTGGGAACCGTAGGCGGTGGTCATATCATCCCAGGGCTCAGTCCAGGCCACGCCGGAGGGAGAATCGTTGTCCACACGCAGGTAATCGCGGTAGGGCATCTCGAAGCTGTTGTGCTCGGGGTTGTTGGCGATGGCGCCCATACCCACGGCCTCGCCCAGCTGGATGAACTGCTTGGCAATCAGGTCGTACTCATAGTTGGGCTCGTGGGGAGGCGTGCAGGGCTCGATGAGCATGGCCTCCACGCGGCCGTGGATCTCGGTGAACACCATGGGGTTGAACTTATTCACCAGGGCCATGGCGTTGGCATCCTCAAACAGGGTCTGGTTGGCCTCGTCACGGTTGGGGTCATAGCCCTGACCGGTGGTGCGGGTCATGTGCTCATAGCCCTCGATGTTCTGCTCGGGGACGATGACCATAAACACGTCGCCCAGCAGCTCCTTGACGTTGACCCGGTTCTCCTGCACGTTATAATAGGCGGCCAGGTCCAGCTGACCGGAGTACAGGCTGCCGTTGGCCTTGTAGCCGTTTTCACCGCGGATGAAGCCGATGTAGGAGGCAAAATCCTTGATCTGCTCGGGAACGGCCACGTTCTGCTTGGCCATTTCCTGGGCCAGAAGCTCCTTACCGGCGTCGGTGAAGCCCTCCAGGGTGTTGACGTTGATGGTCTCGTTCTCCAGCAGCAGGTGGGCGAACTCCAGGATGCCGTTGACGGCGGCATTCTCGTTGGAGTGGACGTTGGAGGCGAACATAGGCACCCGCAGGTCGTCGAAGTCGCCGTTGGCCAGCTTGGTCAGCGCCAGGTCGGGATCGGACTCCACCAGGTCGGTGTAGGCCAGCCACTTGTCAACGGACTCCTTGGAGTCGGCGATGATCAGGTAGGGCATATTATAGCCGTCGGTGGTGGTCTGGCCCATGGACTCCTTGGCCACATACAGGTCGGTATCCGTGGCGGCCAGGGCTTCCAGATCGTCATACAGCTCGTACACGGTGCGGAAGCTGTCGTAAGGAACGACCTTGGCGTGGCAGGAGGCGATGTCCTTACCGTCGGCGGTCACACGCAGGGTGTAATAGCCGCACAGGTCCAGGTATGCGCCGCCGTTGCTGTGGGGGGCGCTGTAATCCACGCTGCCGGAGCGGTTGGCAAAGTAGCAGGAGATGTTCAGGTACAGGACCAGAGAGACCTTGCCGTCGTCGTCGAACGCAAAGCCGTAGTCATCCACCTGGAACATCTGGGTGTCTCTCTGGGTCTTCCAGCTGTCCAGAGGGCCGCCCTGATAGGGGTTGGGGAACTTCTCGGGGTTCAGATAGCCGCGCTGGGTGTCGCGGTCCAGAGACAGGGACAGGCCCGCGTCCATGGCGGCGGCCAGCTCATTCTCCGTCAGGTTGGTGGGCAGGGTGACGGTGGCGGTGGCGTCCTCCGCCAGGGAGATCTGCCAGTCGATGTCGGTGTATGCGGGATAGGTATTTGCCAGGGACTTACCGGGGGCACGAGTGTCCTTCGCCACGTCTGCGACGCTTGCGAACGCAGATGCAGGGAATACGAGAGCGAGGATCAGGACAAACGCCAGGATCTTCGTCGAAAGACGGGATCTTTTGTGCTGCATAGTTTTCTCCTTTTCTTCTCTTTCTTTTCCATGGTGGTCCTTGGGTCGTCCGACGGGGCCGCCGGGCCGTCTGTCGGATCGTTGATTTTAGATTAAAACGGCTGTACAGCTTTGTCAATCTGTACAGGCATATGCGGTGCAGTAGAAAAATATTTGTATATTTTTGTGCAATGTGCTGTTATGTTTTCCTCTCATGCATTCCATTATTCATATTGTGAATTTCCAGACAGTCGACCATGCGTTCCACAGGCCGCCGCAGCTATTTGGACATCACTCAAAATTTGTATAAGAAAATATGGTTTTTCCCCCGAAAAAACCGGGATACCCGGAGGAAATGCAGGCATTTCTTCGGATATCCCGGCACGCATGTTCTTTTCTATAATCGCAATACGCGTTTTAACGCCATCAAATTGGCCGGTTCTGTTATCCCGCGGCTTCCAGCATATGCTCCAGCAGGATGCCGTAGCCCTGGGAGGGGTCATTCACCAGCACATGGGTCACAGCCCCCACAAAGCGCCCGTTCTGGATGATGGGGCTGCCGCTCATCCCCTGGACGATGCCGCCGGTGGTCTCCAGCAGCTGGGGGTCCGTGACCTTCAGCAGCAGGTCCCGGCCGTCCCGGTTCATGGGACAAAGCCGCACAATCTCCACCTGATAGGCCCGGGTATCATCTCCGGAGACGGTGGACAGAATGGTAGCAGGGCCCGTGGTCACCTGGCTGCGCTGGGCCACCGGCAGGGCCGTGCCGGAGACGAAGTCCCCCTCCGCCACGGTGCCGAAAATGCCGCCGGTGGTGTTGGCGGACACGGTGCCCACGTCGTGCTGGGCCGTGAAGTCCCCCTTCAGCTGGCCCGGCTCACCCTTTTCGCCCTTTTTCACGGCCTTCACGGAGGTCTCCATAATGGAGCCGCTGGCCAGAGGCATCAGCTGGGCCGTGTCCGTGTCGGTGATGCCGTGGCCCAGAGCGCCGTAGGCCCCGGTGTCCGGGTCATAGAAGGTCAGGGTCCCCACGCCGGCCATGCTGTCCCGGGTCCAGGCGCCCAGCCGCCAGGAGCCGTCCTCCGCCTGCACCGGCACGGCGGTGACGTCCAGGGTCTTGCCCTCACGCCGCAGGCCGATGGCGGCGGGCTGTCCCCCGGTGGCCTGCAGCAGGGCCTGCAGGTCCTCCGTGGAGGTGACCTTTTCGCCGTTGCAGCTGACGATCAGGTCCCCCTCCCGGATGCCGCAGTCCCGGGCCGGGCAGGGGTCCGTTTCCGAGGTGGACACCACCAGCACGCCGTCGGCAAAGAGCTTGATGCCCACCGCCTTCCCCACGGGGATCAAGGTGCGCTGATCGGCCCATACCGCCTGGCAGCACAGGACCCCGGTGAGCAGCACGGCCAGCAGCCATGCGGCCGGCCTGCGTATGCGTCGCTTTTTTTGCGTTTCATACATGCGATCACCCCTGTTTTTGAATTTTGTCGCCGGCGACAGAGTTACTTTGCGCCGCCGGACGGCGTTTCATGTCCGCTAAATAAAGGATGCTTTTCCGCCGGACGCGAAAAAAGCGCCGCAGACGGCTGTCTGCGGCGCAAAGGCGGAAGAAATTTCCAATTTTTACCGGGTCTCGTAGCGCTTGGGGTCCTTGGGCAGGCACAGCTCCAGGATCAGGCCCACCACGAACACACCGGCGGAAATAGCGGAGGCGAAGCCATTACAGCGTCACCTGACAGCCGGGGGCGAAGAAGTACAGCACCATTTCCGCCACCGGCGTTTCCAGCACCCGGCTCAGGGCCTGGCTGTACGCCGTCAGCTGGGGGCGGTACAGCTCCGCCCGGGCGGGGGCCTCCTCCGGCCTGATGCGGTCGGTTTTGAAGTCCACGATGACCAGGCCCTGCTCCGTCCGGAAGGCGCAGTCCACCACGCCCTGGAGCATCAGCTCGTCCTCCGGCTCCGCCGCCGGGTCATACAGCGCCGCCGGCAGCAGCAGGGAAAAGCGGTACTCCCGGTACACCTGCTCCGCCCGGCGGATGCGCTGGGCCAGAGGCGCGGCCAGGAACCGCCGCACCTGCTCCAGGTCCAGGGACGCCGCCTGCTCCGGGGTCAGCA
>ERZ772821.781-NODE-781-length-22313-cov-2.842349_pt1 | contig 22313 bp, 25 predicted proteins | sample MGYA00580859_ERZ772821 | MGnify/ENA primary metagenome ERZ772821 (study PRJEB29015, sample SAMEA2737674) | human gut metagenome | biome: human gut; feature: human-associated habitat; material: faeces | place: China | collected 2012 ...
CAATGACTGGCAATCAGGGCAGCATCTAGTTCACTAACGGGAATGTCTTTTTTGAGCAGTGGTACAATACGTTGCCATTCTGTCACTGCATATTCATCAAGCCATGTAGGGGGCTGATCAACTAATTCTTTATAGGTGAATAGTGATTCTTCCATGTCACGCCGGTCTGCCAGCTTCTTTTTACTCATTGCACCGCGCATTTGCGTAATAGATTTCAGTGGTGCTCCCATCTCGATCACGTCCTTTCTTTATAATTACAATTAGACTTATCTAACTTAATTATAACACATAGTACCAAATACCCATGATATATTACGGTTATCACGGATTTTCAACAACGAAACTCCTATGCTTGGTTCCCAAGACTAGATGACATAGCCCCCGTATTTATGTGGGGTAGCGTGCCGCGTCTTCTACTTTCGTTTTGGTTCCGTGGCAAGCATTACACAGACTTTGTAAGTTGCTCTCGTCCAGTCTGCGGTTCCAGTCCACACGTATCGGCACAATATGATCTACCACGTCAGCTTGTACATATAACCCCTTTGCTTGGCATCGCTCGCACAGTGGATGTGCTAGACGATACGAGTAAGACAGCTTGCGCCACGCTTTGGACTTGTAGAACTTAAAGTAACGACCACCGATTGCTTTGCGATATGCATAGCGTTCGTTGTCGGACGCTCGTGGTTCTGGCTTGTGCTTATCACAGTACCGTTGATTGAACGGCACCATGGTGTTGCACCCAGCATGGTTACACAGCTTCATAATCATGACAACACGCCTGCCGTTTCTGGTTCATGCTTATCGTCGCGATAGTAAAGCTGAACGGTTATCATATTATCTGGTGCAGAGAATACCCGAATGAATCCGACTTGCCACCTGTGTAACATCATGAACTTGTCGATGACACCGTTTAGTTCTCCTTGATACGCAGTATATTCAAATAGTTTCATAGTTCTAAGCTCCTTTGGCTGTCTTCTTGAGTGTCACAACATCGAATGCATTGGTATCATCATCGTAGGCAATAGACTGAATCGCGTACAGGGTGCCATTAAGTTTTACCTGTGTGCTGTCATCTATCGCGTCAGTGTGGCGTACTACGATCGCTATGGTGTCCGCTAGGTCTGTGCCCGTGATCTGGTAGGTCTGTGTAACAGTGCGGTTATATGATCCATAGAACAGGGTGCCAGTCGGCTCAAATGTAGAGATGTTAATACCTGCGCCAGTCTTATGGCTAACTGTCTTACCGATTTCAGCCACCTTATTCAGACGGGCAATTGAATAGTTCTTCATGCTATTCCTCCTTGTCGAGTCCGCCCAATACCGTAACCACCCATTCCTTGTTGAGGTACTGAACACTAACATGTGTTGCGTGATAAGGCGTTGGCATATCTTGATGTGCCTGATCAACGATTTCTTTTAAACTCTGTCCATGAAATACTTCCCATGCTGTGTCCATATTGTTTTCTTCCTTTCGTGTTCCAGATTTTCTGGAACAGTGTTCCAAGTTTGTTCCAGAAAATTATTGCTGTATCCCTTGTTGCTCTAGTGTTGTTCCAGATGTTCCAGAAAATAATCGATTTTCTGAGATTTATTTCCCTAGAGGTCTATTCTTTGATACAAACCCCAGTGTTTTAAATTAAGAAAAATCGCAAAATTTCTGGAACTTCTGGAACAATGGCTTCTTATCCGCGCCGCTAAGGCATTTGTCTGTTCCAAAAACGATTTATTTTCTGGAACAGTGTTCCAAAAAAAACTGGAACAAGGGCCGACTACTCGTTGAATTGGTCATTTATAAGCGACCCCGTTAGACGCAAGCCAATGAATCGCTGAACATTTCCACCGTCGTTGTTATAGCCTCTTCGACTCCGATCTTTATAAACATTGTAGGTAGCAAGTTTTTTCACGATGGCTTGTGTGCTCGTTTTATCAGTGTAGTTGTTCATTTGACAAAAGCGCTTATATTCAGCTGTTACAACAGTGGTTGCTTCACCGCAATCATCTTTTGTATTGATAGTGGCATATTCGTCAAGGAATTCTTTAAAGTGATCGTTTGCGTCCAGCCACTCTTGGCTTGCGTTTACTACCGAATCAGGTTTTGTCAGGCCACCGCTTTTAAGCGCCTTGGCAAACATATGCATGCACTTCATAGCGAAACGTGGTGTTTCTTCGTCCATTTTGGCATCGTCAAACTGATCCCACCAGTGTGTGTGTCGGGTGTCACCGTTAATCATCTTGATCACGATCACCCGATCAGCAAAACCGCTGCTATGGTCACTGAATGCGGGCATTTCATTGGCACTGAACAGTAGCTTGGCATAATTCATGAACTTAAAGTTCTGAATGCCTTTAAACTCGGCTGGAATATAATCCCCACCAGTTAGTGACTTAATCGCGGCTGTGCTCTTGAGGTAATCTGACCCGACGTCTGCCACGATATTTGCTTCCTTGCCGTATAGGTTGGCTGTTTCAAAACGACGGTCACCATTGGCAAGGTCTGCTGGTTTTGATGCTGACACATTGTCACGCCCGATGAGGTTAGTAATTCTGCGAATAAGTGTGCTTTTGCCTTCACCGCCGGTACCATATAACCACAGAAACGCTTGGAATGGACGGTAAGATCGATAGAACATATAACCAATGAATTCCTCAAATGTGATCGCGGCATCGCCCATCATAGCTGCAAGCAGTCGTTCAGTCTCTGGGCAATCGTCCCTATCTGGATCGACCGCGTACTCATGAGCGTTCAGCATGTAATTGTCAGCGCTACTTTCCTGCATCTTGTTGGTCAGTATGCTGTATGTGCCGTTAGCGAATGCAACTAGTTCTGGATGTGGGTTCTCATCAAATGGTGATCGCTTGCCGTATTCCTCGTTGTAGCTGATGCGTTGCAAGAATCGTCTGGCGCCTGTAATATCACTTTCACGATACAGCCCCCATTTGAGCATCTCTTTGGTGGTTCGGCTCTCGGTGGTCTTAGTGAACTCACCCTTGCCAAATGTGCGCCATGTCCCTTTGCTAGGCTCATATATGGCACCTTCACTCAACCCGGGGAAACTTTCTACTCGTGTTTTATCCATGAAGTGATATCCATAGGCTAAGAAGTCCACCTTGATGTGGCGATGAATGGTCACACTTTTAGGATCGTTTTCGTCTTTCTGTTCTGACTGAAACCAAACTCTTAACCAGTTCGGTAACTTGGCAGCAAGCTGTTTGTTATATGCCCGAATACCTTTCTCGGTCTTATCTTGAGGCTCTGGATACTTGTTCACGTCAAATGGTTCTAATGTGCTTTTAGAGATCACCTTGAGCTGGGTAAACTCTGGCGACTTGTTTAGTTCTTCCTTTAAGCTGTCCGTATGCTTCACCGCCTAACTTCGACGCGCGATTTCGCGCTTGCTGATTGAATTGATGATCTTAACTAGCTCGCCATTAGGCAAGGGAGGGCGAACATAGCGCTGGTTGATAGTTTGAATTAGATCCGCGCAGCTATCAGGATCAGCACCCGACCGAAAGACTGAACCGGCAATGCTGGCCAACCACTGATTTCGGTTTCCTTCGTCTGAACCATCTACCAGACGATTAATAAAATGTCCAAACCAAGAGTCTGGGTTACCATGGTAATTACTCATGATCGGGTGGCTGACACGTTGAATCTCAGTAAGTAACCACTGAGGTGCTGGTGCCAGCTTGGTGATCTTGTGCCCTTTAAGTGGTTGATACATGCCGTTCTCGCGAATGCTAGGAAAAACCGGCACACCAGTCGCAATATAGTCAAGGCCGGTTTTCTCGCCATTCTTAGAGAACAAATCCGATCGACTGGTTAGCTTCAATTCCTTGGGATAGGTGAAGAAAATATGAAGTCCACCGTTTGGGGTTGTTTCTATATAGGTAGAGGGAATTTGATCAGCACGACCTTCAGCACTCAGCTTTGCTAGTGACTTATTGCCGTCAGCTTCGCTTTTATGCCCCATATCGATATCGAATACCAGCACGCCATCAAGGCCTAAGCCGATATTGTAATTAGGATGTTCGCCCCACCATTTCTTGGCTTGTTCTGGATCTTTGGTAGCGTCCTTATATCCGTGGGAACCATTAAGCGGCGTTCTGGTCCCGGGTGCAAGTGGATATACTGCAAAGCCATGCTGTTGATATCCAAGCGCTACTTTAAGCACGTCGACCATCAACAGCATCTCCCTCCATAAGTAGACGACGAGCATCAATGATCATATCAGCGACTGTGTCGGCCAGTGCTGATTGCTGTTCATTATTGATCTGATGTCGCAAGATATTCACCATTGCACTTGTATCACTCAAAAGCGCCTGTGCGGTTGTATAATAATCTTTCTTCATCATTTGTCTGCCTCATCAATCGTTGCCAAGCTGCTATCAACGTATTCTTGAATTGCTTTCAGCAGCGCCATCCATGTATAAAATGAGCGATCCGTACCGTATGCCAAGATTGCAGCATTTTTTTCATTACGATTGCTTTGATATGAAACGACAGAGCCTTCCATAATGTCGAATTCATCACTAAGGGCTTCTAAAAGCCCTTTTGCAGTGCTGAGGTTCCAAGACGCCTCACCTAAATCAGGCGCTTTGGTGCTGTTTGAAACATTTTTCATCATAATTGCCTCCATTTTCCTTGACAAAAACATCTAATAGAAGCAAGCTAAAAGTCGATATAGATTTTTTCGCTTGTCTTCTTCTCGCCTTGAGGTGCCACTCTTGGCGATTTTTTTGTGGCTTCATTTAGTGAACGACGTTCAGCTTTTTTAAACGCCCAGTATCGATCACATTCTGCATCAGCTTGGACGTAGTCATGCCACTGAAAGCCGATCCTTGTGCTAGCCATTCGTGCCATGGTCATCATCCTCTCGAAATTGCAGATACGCTCCAAACACGCTCCAGACCATGAAAGCCATACAGAGCGCCGGAACAATGAGCGGGTGGCTTAGTAGCCACGTAATAAGGCTAGTCATCGGCATCGTCCTCGTTTTCATACAGCTTTAGGATCTCCGATACCCGCAGCAGCTCTTTTGCAGTCGTAACGGCCAACTCGCTATTGAAAATATCCTTGCCATCAACCGTGACAGTACTGCCTTCTGCAATGGCATGAACGTTAAGCTGAATGTCGTCAATCAAATTTCCAAGCTCGTGATCTAGTGCTATCTCTTCTTTACTAAACAAATTCATAATGTTTCCTTTCTGGCTTTATGTGCCTGTCATAAGTTACTTACAATTGCCATCAACATCCCGCCCGCAAGACTTGGATTAAATTTGATGGTCCAGCATCCACTGATCAACCGATGACCGTTTGTACAGCTTCAATCCATCTATCATGATGGTCGGCAAACCTTTTGTGGTTAATTGATCGAGATATCCTGTACTGATACCTAAATACTGGGCTGCGTCCTTACGTTTCAAATACTCTGCAAAGTTATGCCTGTTTGCTACAGCCTTGAAAGCCTCTAACGCAACAGCTTGCATTTCTTGTCGAAGATCATTTTCAAACTGTTGAGGAATTTCGAGGGAAATATTTTTCAACATTTGGTTTTTCCCCTTTCAAAAAATATTACACGTTTCGATAAAGCCATTGGTTTAGCCTTTCCAAAGTGCTTGTCCTAGCCTCAAGACGATCTCTATTTAGTAAATGCCGAAGCGTCCAACTACTAATGCCAGTCTCTCTTGAGAGCTCAGCAACGCTTATGTTTTTTTCACCTCGTTTTCGTCGAATTGCTTGTACAAATTCGGAACTTACTTTGGGCATCTATTATCCCCCCTTTCGAAATACAAATGTGTTACCAAATACGAGGATACATTTGTATTACACACATGTCAACACTTTTGTGTTACAATTCATTCGAGCTAACAAGAATGAGGTGATTGTGTTGGAGTCAATCGGGGAACGTATTAAAAACACTCGTGAAAAACAAGGCATGACGCAGAAAAAACTAAGCACACTATCTCAAATTTCGTTACCATCAATCCGCGCATATGAACAGGGAAAAAGAAATCCTAAGTTAGACAATGTTATTCGAATTGCTGAAGCATTGGGCGTGAGCGCATCTTATTTAATGGGTAACACAAGTAGAGTCGATGGGCTTGATCTTGTTGCTAAGGAAAATGGTAGTGATCCTGAGTCGTTCATCACGAAAGTTGAAAAAGAAACTGCCGGTTTATTAAATAAGTCTCCTGAATATGATCAGGTGCTAAAAAGGGTTAAGAAAGAAGTCCATTTCAAAAATGGCGTTTTACCACTAATAGCTATAGATGGCATTGACGATCTAATGAGTACTGTTATGAGAGCGTATGGTAAGGAAAACAAAAAATTTTGGGATGCTGGGCTACAGGATCAAGAAGCCCGAGCTATTTATGGTGAAGTAATGAAGGGGATTCACGAAGCGTTCATTTCTTTTGCAGAGACTTATGAACGACACCGCGATTACTATTTAAATCGTGTAGCCTCAAAAGAAACAAATACACAACTACCTCCAAAAATACTTAAGGAATTAAAAGAGAAAAACGTTGGCAAAGTTTTAGATTTTGAGATAGTTGCAGATGACACTTGGATAATTTGGTCCGATTCTGGTATTTTCAAATATACCGATACTTTATATAAACAAAAAAGTAGTGGCGAAAGCGTCTGGATTAAATGCTAAAACGGTATACACAATGAATTTTCTAGCTTATATATTTCCTACATACCCCGCCCGCAAGCTGGTACGGAGGGAAAAACATGGCAACAATCAAACGTTACAAAAACAGCAGCGGAGATACACGATATGAAATCTTTGTCTCTGCTGGTACTGATGACCTAACTGGAAAGAAGCGTCGAATTCATAAACGAGGCTTCAGAGACAAAAAAGAAGCTGCCCTAGCAGCATCCAGATTTACCTTAGACGCTGATGCAGGCAGTTTATCTACTAATAGAAGCATGACGTTCAAAGCTGTTTATCTTGAGTGGGACGCAGCATATAAGAATACCGTTCGAGAAAGCACGTACGAGCGCACCTATATACAAGTTAAGAAACACGTTTTACCGCTTTTTGGTAATAAACCGATTAATAAGATCACCACAGCGCAGCTACAGCAAGCCGTTAACCAATGGTCAAAACAAGTCACTAGGAACTACCGAAGATGGCTTACAACTACCAGTCGTATTCTTCGCTTTGCCTTACGCCGTGGTTACATTAATAAAAACCCGGCTGACCTTGTCATCATTCCAAAAGAGAAGGAACAAATTGGTGATGTTGCTGCGAACTTTTGGGATAAGCAAGAGCTAACAAGGTTCTTCAGTTATATTGATGCAAAGCAAGAACCACAGAAGACTTCGCTTTTCAGAATACTAGCCTTTGGTGGCCTTCGACGTGGTGAATGTCTAGCACTGACTTGGAAAGATATTAGTTTTACCGACAGCACAATAACAGTCAACAAGACACTATCGCAAGGCATGAACGGCCGTCAGCTTGTTCAGCCACCCAAGACACGGAAAAGCAGACGTACTATCACCATGGACAGCAAGACAATGTCTGCATTGAAGCACTGGCGGCTTGTTCAGCTACAAAAGTATATGGCTTTAGGATTCAACACCAATAAACCCGATCAACTAGTATTTTCAAACAGCAAGAATAAGCAACTGTTGTTACACAAACCTGCTGATTGGCTTAAATCGATTGAGGATGCTCACAAGATTAAACACCGCATTACAATTCATGGCTTCAGGCATTCACACGCAAGCGCCCTGTTTTCTGCCGGGGCCACTGTCAAAGAGGTTCAGGAAAGGCTAGGCCACTCGGATGTCAAAACCACTCTCAATATCTACACCCATGTAACAAAGAATCAGAATAAAGAGGCCGTTAATAAGCTAGTTGCATATCTCAATTTTTGACCAAAGTGCACCAAAAAGTGCACCACGCAAGTTTTAATGGCAGCCCAAAGCCGCACTATCGCTGATATAACGGACTCATACCAGGAAGGGGGTTCAATCCCGTTAAGATCCATGAGTGATTTTCTTCTGGCAATTAGCTTCACCGAACATCAAACTTGCGCTCATAGCGTAAAAGGAATAGTCAACATTTCTTGCTGGGCAGGCAGTGTTGATTTCGAAAAACGCCAGCGACAGTTAGACGATTTCGTCTACTATCGCTGGCATTTTTTGTTGTTAGCATTTGCTAAAACAATCATCATCTTTTCCCTGAAACAAAAAAATGCCCACCCCTTATCAGGTGGACATTTTCTCTGATTATGCAAAAGTAGTTTTAATCTGCATCTGCTTGACATCAGCCATCGTTTGACAACCGGTTAGTTGCATAGCGATGTTGATTTCCATCTTCATGTGATCGGCTACCGCCTTGACACCTTCCCAGCCGCCGAGGGCTAAGCCATAGCTGAATGGCCGGCCAATGCCGACAAGATCGGCGCCGAGGGCCAAGGCCTTCAGGACATGGGTGCCGCGTTGAACGCCACCATCAAAGATAATTGGTACGCGATGATCAACTGCAGCCGCAATTGCTGGTAAGGCTTCAATCGCACCTGGCGCACCATCTAGTTGGCGGCCACCGTGGTTGGAAACATAGATGCCAGCTGCACCAGCTGTGATCGCCGCAACCGCATCATCAGGATGCTGAATGCCTTTGACAATAATTGGCAACCCTGAATAAGAGGCCAACTTATCGATGGTTGCAAGATCCAGTTTCTGCATGGATTCTTTAAACAAACCGCCAGCCCAACTCCCTGCTGCCCAGTATTGTAACCTTCAAGATTAGCTAAGCGGCCTTTGAGATGATAATGATTCATCACGTCTTTTTCCCGATAGCCGCCAAGTGTCGAATCGGCCGTCAGAATGATCGCCAATGCGCCTGCTTGTTTTGCCTGATCTAACAAATATTGGCAATACGACCAATCTTTTGGCATGTAAAGTTGGAACATATAAGGGGCACCGTCGCTGACTGCAGCAGTTTCCGCAATTGTCTTGGAAGCAAAGGTGCTTTGCGACATCATAATACCGGCTTCTTTTGCGCCTTTTGCTAAGCCCAATTCACCGCTTGGATGTGCCAGCGTGTTCCCGGCGATCGGCGCAGTTAACAGCGGTGATGCCAGTCTTGCTCCCATAAAGGTCGTACTTTGATCCGGCTTCTCCACTCCTTGGAGCACGCGCGGGAGCATTTGTACATCTGTAAAAGCGGTGGTGTTGCGGCGCATGGTGTAACCATCGTCAGAGCCTTCGCTGATATAGCCAAATTCGCCACGGCCAAGAATTTTCTCCGCACGCGCCTCCAAACTGGCTAAATCCAACACATCAATCGCATCAACTTTGCCGAATGGATCGGTCTCTACTGCATCGACCATCGTAAACTTCCTCTCTATTTCTAAAAAATTAAACGTGCCCACTCATCTCGGACAGTTTGTGCCGTCATATTAGTCCAAATAGTCAATCAGCTGCTTCACATCATAGCGATCAGTATGAATCGGCTTCTCAGCTGCTTTACCAATAGCCACTGCCATAACTGGCACAAAGCGTTTTGGATCAAGTCCCAATGTTGGAATAATCGTCTTGAAGTCGTAACCGGACCACGGATTGGCATCAAAGCCATGTGCCCGCGCCGTCAGCAGAAGTTGCATGCCAACCATGGCGCCATCGATGGTGGCATCTAATGTCAGAAATTCAGGTGAAGCATTTTCATATAATGGCAGGAAGGTATTGAAAATCTGGTCCAACTTTTCCTTGCTGATTTTGCCGTCTTCATAAACCTTGGTCCAAACATCACGATAAACTTCATGAGACTGCGTATCGCCGGCGATGAAGATGATGGCAGAACTGGAATTGATCTGCGGATAGTTGAATTTCATGGCAGACTTTTTCAATTTTTCTTTGCCTTCTGGTGTATCAATAATGACAAAGTGCCACGACTGCAAGTTGCAGGCAGATGGCGCGGTGGTAGCTTCTTTAATCATTTCCTGAAGCTCGTCGCGACTGATTTTAACTGATGGATCGAACACCCGAACTGAGTGGCGATCAAACATCACGTCTGCGAAGTCATTATTAGTTAATTTTTTTGTTGCTACTGTTTCTGTCATTTTTATTTGCCTCATTTCTTAATATCAATATTAACCGTTTTCAATCAAATAATATAGGTCGTTGCCAGCGGATTCATCATGCTGCGATCGTAGCGGCCGGTGATCAAATAAGGGGCGGTTTTATCGGCATCGACTTGTTCCAGATGCAAAGTGTTGAACATGGTCGAAGTCGCAAAATGATACCACATCGCACCAAGCGGCTTGAGCACTGGCAATTCACCGAATGGATCATCTTCAGTTGATGCAAGTTGAATCGACAGTTTCCCTGGCTCAACTCGATCAGCCAACGACTTCATCTGCGTGGCGACCAGCTCAACATTTTCAAAGTGGTTCGCACCTTGTTTATCCTGTACAAGATCATGGGTGAAGAAGAAACTGTTCATTTCGGATTCTTTGTTTAAGGCAAATTGGCTGCCAAATGTTTGCAAAATGGAAGGATCATTGACATCCCCGGCTTCCCAATCAACCGAAAGCAGCGTCTTGCCGTGACGTTCCACCGTGGCACTGGCACTGTTGTCATTGCGCCGCAGTTCGATGTGATCGGCGAGCTTCTTAGCAATACCTGCACCTTCACGACCTGCCACCAAGCCGGCTTCAGCACCAGGGCCATGCAGGAGCAAGGTTAGTGGATAGGAACCCATCATTTTGTCTTTGTAGCTAACAAGGGCAAATAGCGTTTGTTCCAGATAAGGTCCGCCAAACGACGGCTTACCCATGTGGACGACGTAGCCACACACAACTGGTGCAACCAACTTCAACGGTGCCGGAATCAATTTGGCCAAGGCGTCTGGATCCGTGGCATAGGCAAAACTGATCCCTTCTTGATCATTCATACTTGGTAAATTCAGAAAGTTCTTCACGTCTTCTTCACTCACAACATAACTCGACATTTTTGACACTCCTTCTCTGTGAACGCTCGCCAGCGCGGTTGAGGCACTGATTCGCGCGTTATCGAAAGTAACTAACTACATAATCCCATCCATCACATGGACATCTGGTGCACCATTTTTGACGATCCGATTGACCCGATCCAAAATCAATGGGTTGAACTGTGGGTGGGTCAAAATGTAGAACTGATCTTCTTCAAGTGCTTTGAAAACCGTCGCCGCAATCGTATCAAGTGGCATACCGTTGGTGATCACATATTTGGCAAACTGTTGACCTTTCAGGAAAGCCTCGCTTTGATAGTAAGGATCACTTGGATCGCTGTATTGCTTTGGCCGATGTTCTTCAGTGTGATAAAGATCCGTCTGAACAAAACCTGGGCACATCACATGCATTTCAATATCAGCACCGGCCCGCTGCAGGTCATAAGCAGTTGCTTCACTCATACCGACGCTAGCAAACTTGCTGGCGTGATATGCAGGCATGCCTGGGGTATCGACCAAGCCAGCGATCGAAGCGACGTTTAAAATCGCCCCGTGCGTTTTTTGCGCCATCATAATTGGAATAATCCGCTTCATCGCATAAACCTGACTCATCACATTGACGTGCATGATCCATTCCCAATCACGGGTTGGTAATTCCCACATACGTCCTGGCAAAGCAATCCCTGCATCATTGATCAGCAGATCGATTTGCTTAAATGTTTGAAGTGTCTGATCAATAGCTGCGTTGACTTCGTCTTCTTTGGTAACATCAGTCGGAATCATCACAGCATCCGCCCCTGTTGCCACAACGATTTGATAAGTTTCATTCAAAGCCGGCTTGTCGATATCGACTAAGGCGAGCTTCATCCCCCGTTTTGCCCCTTCTTCAGCAATGACCCGACCAAATCCGTGGGCGGCCCCGGTGATGAACATGACCTTGTCCTTAAAATCCTTCATAATTGCTTGCCTCCTATGTGGCGTGAATCCACGCACGCAGTCATTCATGTGCGTGCTTATTCACAATTTCGAATACGCCTTTACGATAGCGCTTTCAAAACGTATGATGAAGGTACAGTTTGCACATGAATGAACAAATAAATTTGTATGTTTTTGCTAATTGACGCGTGCCACCTTCACGTCACCTTCGAGGATAAATAATGAAATTAAATACTTTGCTCCAACGACTTGACCAAACAGTCCCATTAGCCTTTGATACCAGTCTCCAAAACCCCGAAATAACAAGCCTGCTATTTGACGATGATACGACTCTTTCGCCACATCCGACCTCACTGTATCTTGCTGTATCTGCTGATCAAACGATTACTTTGAAAGGATCTGTTGGCAAGACTGCACAACTGTCCCTGTGTGCTCAAACGCAGCTAAAAAACGAGTCGCAACTTGCTCAACTATTCGATCGGGCTGGTTGTCTTTTGACGTCCGAAACAAGTTTACAAGCACAGGTTAATCAGCTTGCTATTAAAGCGATCACAGAGGACTTCGACACGATTCTTAATCAAGCCGCCCGGACATTAGGTAATCCCTTGATTGTTCTTGATCTTGTCGGGCAACCTGTGGCGCAATCCACGCAAGCGCCAGCCATTAGTGACTTGACAGCGCCAGCTATTACCTCTGTCCAGGTCCAACAGGCATTGAAAAAATTCAGACCCGCTAAAGACTTGATCCCGCAAGTTATTCTCATTCAGCAATCACAGCTGCCCTTGCTGCTTTTATGTCTGCCATTGGCATATCGCAACAATGCCCTAGGCTACCTCGTCATGCCAGCCTGCGTCAGACCGCTCACCGCTGAACAAACTGCCTTCTTCAAAGCCGAAGCCAAAATTATCACCAGCTCCTTGATCAAAAACCGGATGATGCCGACCGCCGCCTCAAAACGCGATCAACTGCTCACCATGCTGCTTACCGAACAACAAAGTGGTACCTTTGCCGCTCAGTTTGCGAAAGAACATGCAACATTGCCAACAAGCATGGTTTTGATTAAAGGTGAGCCGCGTGCTGGACAATCTTTGGCAGCGTTGAAAGAGCGACTAAAGTATTTATTAACCCCACTTTTCTCACAAACTTTGATCACACTTTATCATCATCAATGTCTAGCCTTAGTTTCTGTCGACTTGCCAACTTACAACAACCCTGAATTTAAAGCTGATTTAGCAACCATTGCCGATCGTGCCAACTGTCGTTTGATCGTTTCGAATCAATATACGCGGCCTGAAGATACCATCGCTGCCTATGCCGTCTGCAGTCGCACTGCGAAGCTTAAATCTCAACCAACTCACGTCACCATGTGTGAGGATGCCTTTTTTGACTTAATGCTGGCACAGGTCGATCATGCCGAAATTTTGCCATTTTTCATCAATCCGGCGGTTAAGGCATTGATGGATCATGATGCTGAGAATAAAACTGAGTTGTTGCCGACACTGGACGCTTATCTTGAATCTGGTGAAAACCTCACCCACACTGCTAGGCAACTTTTCATTCACTTAAACACGTTGCGCTACCGGCTCAAGCACATCAGTGACATTACTGGAATTGATTTAAAAGATGCTGAAACTTGTTTCAAACTTGGCGCAAGTTTTAAGGTGCGTCGATATTTGAATCACAATAAACTCACTTTTACTCGATAATTTGATGGCTTTAACGTCATTTTCCCTGCGAGACAAATCAGTTGCTTTTAACGCCAAATCAGCCTATGTTAACGGCGAAAGGAGCTGATCCTATGCAAATTCATTTTGATGAAGGTGCCACTGAAAAAATCCAACCGCATCTGGGCGATGACAAAAAGTTGCTGCTTACGTTTGAAGATGGGGTGGGTCCTTATTCGCAGCATGCGATGATCCATATGCAGGTCCAGTTCTCACTTAACGTCGTAAAAGCTAGCGATCCGGCAACGGATTATGACACTGAAATTGACAGTAACCTTGGGCCAATTCTGATCAAGGGTTATTCGCAAGAAGATTTGAATGCCCACATGAATGTCCACTTTAACAAAACGCTGAATACCTTGGTTTTGAGTGGTGACGGCGGTGATATTGATACCAATATGGGCTTTATTGACTTCACCGAAGCCAATGGTGTTCGAAATAACCCTGCTCGCTAACTGCTATTTTCAAGAAACGTAATCTCGGTGCATTCTTAACAACTCGTAACAGAAAAGCCGCGGCAAAAATCACAATTGATTTTTGACGCGGCTTTTTCTATGTTCTTTGGTTTGATCAACGCATACGCGGCTTATTTGGGAAGGTCGCGATGAAAAGTGCGCCATGAGGATGGACATCCTTGACTTCAATATGCCCGTGATGCATGGTCACAATCCACCGAGCAATTGCTAAACCAAGTCCACTACCACCTGTTTGGCGACTACGCGAGGCATCTTCTCGATAAAAACGTTCAAAAACGCGAGCTTTATCAGCATCCGCAATACTCGGCCCAGAATTGCCAACCTGCAACTGCCAATCACGTGGTGTCTGTGTCACTTCAACCCAGATAGAATCACCCGCCTGTGTATATTTAAAGGCATTGTCCAGTAAAATCACTAACAGTTGTTTCATCCTCGCCGTGTCAAACAATGCATGACCGGCCTTGGGTAACGTTGTTGTGAAGGACTTCTGCTGACCGACAGCAATATCTTGATAAGAAGACAGCTGTGGTTCAAAGGCCTTTTCAAAAGGTTGATCAACCAATTCAATTTCGATGGTGTTGCTATCGGCTTTGGCAATTGTTAGCAGATCATCGGTCAGCTGACGCAAGCGTTTCGTCTCACCCAACGAAGTCGCAATTGCCTCACTTTCGTCAATGATGGTCGCTTGTGGTTTCGTCAGCAGGGCTTCCTGCTTGCTTTGAATCACGGCAAGTGGCGCCCGCAACTCGTGTGCTGCGTCGGCAACGAAATCCTGTTGCCGCTGCCATGACCGGACAATTGGCCGCATAGCACGTGTGGACAACCAGTATGACAAGCCGAGTGCCAATGCCCAAAAAAGAATAATGGTGACAATCAGAACCTGCCGAAATGATCGAATCGCTGCTTCCTGTGCATCGGTATTTTGCAAAATTAACACATAGTGACCGGCATACTGAGGATCTGCGCTGTATTTAGGTGCTTTGATTAATAGCGTCCGGAATGTTCCAGTTGATGTGGTCAATGTCTGTAACTTGTTTTGCGCTGATCGATCCAGTTTTAAATTTTTAAAGTAAGCATAAAACCGCTCACCAAGCATGGCTTGATTAATGATGCGCCCTTTTTGGTTAAAGACCACCATGTTGGTCCTGAAAGGTGCTGGGTGAGTTACTCTCGTACCGGGTTGCTGCGGACCAAGCTTTGTCGTTTCTTCGTTTGGATTAAGAATCATTGCTTGTTGCTGCTCTAAGGTGTGATCAATGTCTTGATAAATTGAGCGCTCATATAAGAAAAAAACAATGATACCTAATACCACAAACAAGCCCGCAAAGCTCAACAGTTGCCCGATGAATAAGCGACGTTGCTGATGTTTAATACCTTTTTCTGCGTTCATTCACTGCCCTCCGGCTCCTGAAAAATATAGCCAACGTTGCGAATCGTTTTGATCCAATGCTCAACTTTTAGCGGTTTTAATTTTTTGCGCAGGTTGGACATGTAAACCTCCACCACGCTGACAGCTGTTTCAGAATCAAATCCCCACAAACGATCAAAAATCTGATCTTTGGTGATAATTGTTTTCTGATTTTGTAATAGATAAACCAACAGATCGAATTCTTTACCGTTCAAGGCCACTGGTTGATCGTTGATGAGCACCTCATGACTCGTCACATGTACCACAAAAGGACCAGCAGTTAAGCCATCATCGTCAAAGAAGTGACCGGTTCGCTTTAACAACGCCTTCAAACGCATAATGAGTTCTTCACGATGAAACGGCTTCGTCAGATAATCATCTCCGCCAAGTTCAAACCCGTGCAATTTATCGGTCAGCGCATCTTTGGCTGTCAAAATCAATACAGGCGTTTTAATTTGCTTTGCCCGCAACTTCTTGAGTACGTCAAAACCATTTAATTCTGGCAACATAATGTCCAAAATAATGGCATCAAAAATACCTTCCTCGGCCAAATACAGACCATCAGCACCGTTTAAGGCGGCTTCTGGGTCGGCAAATGCGCGGATAAAATCAGTAATACTCTCGTTTAAATCCGGATCGTCTTCGATCACAAGAATTCTCGGTTTAACTGTCATGTTCTGCCCCACTTATTTGTTGGTAACCTTATATCTGCTGGTCTGACCATATCATGATAACCATAAAGTCATCTTAAGAAATAGAATGCCCGACTTTAAGGTTAATTTATGCTGTAACTCTCATAATGATCCCATTCACCAAGAAGGGAGCGGTTTGATGCGTCAAAAGCTGAAACAATTCATCGGCTTCGGCTTGGTCGGTGGGGTCAATACCATTTTAACTTATCTCATTTACTTGACATTATATCAGCTGATCAACCCGACAGCCGCCATGGGGGTTGGCTACGGGCTGACATCCATTTTTGGCCTATTTCTTAATGACACATGGGTGTTCAAGGCAAAAGATCGACGCCAACTCAAAACGGTGGCACCGCGTTATTATCTCTCCTATGGCCTGACCTTCATTCTAAGTTTAGTTTTGACAAGTTTTTGGAATGATTTCTTACGACTACCCAAGCCGCTTGCACCTATGTTCGCATTGATGATCACTGTCCCAACGAACTTCCTTTTAAGCAAGTTCTGGGTATTTCGAGAAAAGGGAGTTGCTGCACATGAAAAAAATTAAACAGTGGACCGTTGATTGGTGGTTTATTGGCATTCTGATCCTAGCCGCCTTTCTATATGCTTGGAATATTTGGGAAGCCGGTAACGCTAACGACTACTACACCGCCGCTATTACCAGTATGATTCAAAGCTGGCATAACTTCTGGTATGGTGCCTTCGATCCCGCCGGCTTCATCACCGTTGATAAACCGCCAGTTGCCTTGTGGTTCATGGCTATTTCGGCAAAAATTTTTGGCGTACATGGTTGGTCCGTTGTTTTGCCATCCATTCTTTTCGGGATTGGCAGCGTCGCCTTGATCTACAACATGATCAAACCGCGCTTTAACATTTGGGCAGCACGGCTTGCTGCGTTGGCGTTAACGCTGACACCGATCGTTGTTGCTGATTCACGAACGAATAATATGGATGCAACCCTTCAGTTCTTCCTCTTACTCGCCAGTTGGTGCCTCATGAAGGCCATTAGCAATCGCAAGCCATGGCTCGTTGTTGTGAGTTTCGCGCTGATCGGCGTCTCTTTTAACATCAAGATGCTACAGGCGTTTATGATTCTGCCGGCTTTGCTCTTATTCTTCTGGCTGGCTTCCAATCAGAAACTTTGGCGGCGCCTAGGCACCTTGGCTATTGCCTTGGTTGCTATGGCCATCACCACCCTCGCTTGGCCAATACAGGTGGATTCAACCGCCACTAGTCAACGGCCTTACGTTGGCAGTTCGGAAACTAACTCTGAATTGGAGCTGGCTTTTGGCTACAACGGCACTGAACGATTACTCGGACAAACCACAGGAACTGGTGCTGCCTTCCCTGGTATGGGTACCAAATCCAAGACCGGCTCCACTGGCACTGCCGGCACCCCGCCAACCGGTGCTAAAGGCACGGCGCCGGGTGGCACGACTGCTAGGAAACCAACTGGAACGCCTGGTGCCGGCAACACAGGCAAAACACCACCTGCCGGAACAAAAATGCCCGGCACTAAGACTGGCGCGGCTGGGAAGCAACCCGCTGTGACGACCGAAAGAGGCGCTGGTACAGGTCGCAAAATGCCTGCCAACTTCAAAAAAGGGACGTTTAAGGGCGGTACACGTGGTCGTCAAGGCAGTCAACGTGGCGGTGCTGGTGGTGCTTTCTCCATCGGGACAGTCGGTCCATTACGCCTATTGCAATCTGATTTAGGCCCACAAATCAGTTGGCTTCTGCCAGCTGCAATCATTGGCTTCATCAGTGCCTTTGCCTACTATTTGGACCGCAAACGGAAATGGTACCAGACAACCATTCAGCAAAATCACTTGCTCTTTTGGCTTGGTTGGCTCATCCCCGTTGCTGGCTTCTTCTCCATCGCCAGCTTCTTCCATCCTTATTACATGATCATGTTGGCACCACCAATTGCCGCCTTATTCGGCATCGGAACTGTCACTATGTTCAAACAATTCAAAACCGATCTGAAGCATTGGCAAGCATGGCTTTTGCCAATCGCAATCGTAGTCACCACCGGCTTGCAGGCTTGGTATGTCAGTCTCTATTATCAATGGCAGCCATTCTTAGTCATCGCTGGCGGCCTGCTCGGTTTGATACTTCTGTTCATCGGCCGCACTAAAGCATGGCGTAAAACAGCGTTAGGCGTTGCCATCGCAGCAATCATGGCTGCACCAGCATTCTGGTCCTTAACGCCAACAATAGCTGGTTCCTCGGCTGGTATTCCTTCTGCCGGTCCATCACTGCTCTCCTCTAGCGGTAACGGTGGACTCGGCAACGGCACAGCAGATTCTGGCTTGTTAAAGTATGTTGAAAAACATCAAGGCAATGCCAAATACCTGTTTGCAACCAGCAACGCCAGCACTGCAGCCCCGTATATCATCAAATCTGGCAAAGCGGTCATGGCCATTGGCGGCTTTAACGGGACTGATCCAGCTATCACCCTGAAACAGTTCAAAGCGCTTGTTAAAAAGGGCGATATGAAGTATTACCTTTCCTCTGGCCGCTCAGGCAATTCGAAGATTGAAGCTTGGGTCACCAAAGTCGGCAAAAAGGTTGCCGCAAGTCAATATGGCGGCACTTCATCGTCCAGCACGCAAGGCTTTGGCAGCCGAGGCGGCATGGGCGGCGGCACCTTGTATGAACTCGATGCCAGCATGGTGAAATAAAGCGTCTTGATCTCTCTATGAAAGGAGTCCCCGATATGCGACAAGAAAAGAATCCATTCATTTCGATTGTGTTGCCGGTTTATAACGAAAGTGCTGGCATCGGCGAAACTTTAACGGTTTTGGCAAATTACGTTCGTGCACGGCCGGAACGATACGAGTTAATTTTCGTCAATGACGGCTCAACAGACGATAGTGCTGATCAAATCAGAGCCGCCATGGCCAAAAATCCGGCGATTCGATTAGTCGATTTCTCCCGTAACTTCGGCCATCAGCTAGCAATCACTGCCGGCATTCGCTATGCCAGCGGCGATGCAGTGGTGGTCATGGACGCCGATCTGCAAGACCCGCCGCGTGTTATCCCAGAAATGTTAGCCCGCTGGCGTGAAGGCTATGACGTCGTTTACGGTAAGCGGCGCAAACGCAGTGGTGAAACGTGGTTTAAGAAGTTGACTGCCGAAATGTTTTATCGCTTACTCAAGGCTGTCACTAGCATCAACATTCCTGTCGATACCGGCGACTTCCGTTTGATTGATCGGCGTGTTGTCAATGTTCTCAAGCAGATGAATGAACAGGACCCATATGTACGCGGGATGGTCACTTGGGTCGGCTACAAACAAATTGCCGTTGAGTACGATCGTCAAGAACGGGAAGCCGGTGAAACGCACTATCCACTGAGAAAAATGCTTCACTTAGCTATGGATGGGATCACTAGTTTTTCCACAGTACCGTTAACTTTAGCTAGCTGGCTAAGCGGCTTCTTCTTGATCATCGCGGTCGCGCTCTTTGGGCTTAGTTTGGCACTAGGCCACCTCACTAGCTTAACCTGGGTCATGATCATCACCTTGCTAGTTGGCGCTGGTATTACCTTCACCATTGGCATGCTCGGCACCTACATCGCGAGGATGTTCGCTGAAAGCCGCCATCGACCGCTCTATATCGTTGCCGACACATACGGCTTCAAAACCCAAACGACGCAGCAAACAAGTTATCCTTATCACGCATTACAAAACTAGCCACAAGCGCCACTATTTAAAATCAAGAAAGCCGCTAACCTGTTGTTTGAATGACGACATCAGGCTAGCGGTTTTTTTGAGCACAAAAGAATAAGCTAAATGCCATAAATATGTTTGAACTAGCTGATGGTGCTCATGTCTAAACTCATTTTAAATTTTACAACACTAATATTTTTATGTTACGGTTATTATAAGTAAGTAATGATCGTGTCTCTGACAAATTGAAAGGAATGAACTCATGACAACAACGACCAAGCACTTGACGCGCTTAACGCCAAGCGATCTGGCCGCTGAATTAACGACGAACACCAAAACCGGCCTGACTGCTAAAGAAGCAGCTGCACGTTTGCAGCAAAATGGCCGCAATCAGCTCACCGCGGCTAAAAAGCCTAGCTTGCTCCGGCAAATCGGCCATCACCTCAGCGATATCACCTCGCTAATTTTGCTTTTTGCCGTTGGTCTCTCTGCCTATCTGGCCTTGACGACTGACAGTGACTGGACCAAAACCATTGTTATTGGCGCCATCGTCATTCTCAATGTTGTGATCGCTTTGTACCAAGAACACAGCGCTGAAAAAGCACTCGCTGCCTTGAAAGCCATGACGATCCAAACCGTCACCGTTGTTCGTGAAGGCAAGACGCAAACCATTCAGGCCGCCGAGCTTGTTCCAGGCGATTTGATTCTCCTCAAGGCCGGCGATGCGGTTCCTGCAGACGCCAGAATCATTCAAAGCCAAGAACTTGAAGCGGATGAAGCAATTTTAACTGGCGAAAGTCTGGGCGTGACCAAAACGGCAGAAGCCTTGGCCACTGCTCCTGATGATCTTGGGGATGCTGCCAATTATATTTTCTCTGGCACAGCCATTACCAGCGGCAAGGCAACTGCGATTGTGACGGCTACCGGCATGGACACCGAACTGGGAAAAATTGCTGCACTGCTCAATCAGACAAAAAAGCAGACGACGCCATTGGCCAAACGGTTAAACACACTTGGCAAGCGGCTATCCTTCGTTGCTATCTTGGGCGGTATCATCACCATTTTACTGGCAACCTTGCTTCATCAGGAAGGCTTTACAGATAGCTTGATGCTTGGTGTCAGCCTCGCCATTGCTGCAGTTCCAGAAACCTTGCCCGTCATCGTCACCCTCAGTTTGGCTCATGGCGTTCAGAAGATGGCCAAGCGCCACGCGATTATTCGCCAAGTCACCGCTGTTGAAACCATTGGGAACGTGAACGTGATTGCCTCAGACAAAACTGGGACCCTCACGCAGAATCGCATGACAGTTACCCATTTCTGGCCTTATGGCAAAGAAATTCATAAAGTCGCCAACACAAAGTTGTCAGCCAATGACACCCGCTTTTTCAAGTATCTCGGTCTTGCAACCAACGCACACTTAACTGCTGATGATGAACCAGATATCGGCGATGCGACTGAACTGGCAATTGTTCGGCTACTTGATCATTACGATCTGAGTCGGACCGAGGCTGAGCAAATCTATCCGCGTGTGGCTGAAGCGCCGTTTTCATCTGACAAGAAAACCATGGCGACTTTGCATCGCACGCCGGATGGCCACTATCTAGCGATTATTAAAGGAGCAGTCGACCGAATTAACTTTGCGCCTGAAAACTGGGAGCAAACTGCCACCGCAATCCATGACCAAATGACGGCACAAGCATTGCGGGTACTGGCGGCTGGCTATCAACAATTTGAAACCGATCCTGGGGAAAACTGGGAAACACAGCTAACCGCCGTACAACCGTTGGGATTGATTGGTATCATTGATCCGCCGCGCCCTGAAGTGCCCGCTGCCATTCGCGCTGCTAAACAGGCCGGCATTACAACGGTTATGATCACTGGGGATCATCTCGGTACGGCCAAAGCCATTGCTAAAGACATTGGCATCCTTGAAAGCGGCCAACAAGCAATCACCGGCCATGACCTCAGCCAAATGAGCGACGAGGATCTGGCGGCCAATATTGCTGATATCCGCGTGTTCGCGCGGACTACCCCGAGTGATAAAATTCGAATCGTCAAAGCTTGGCAAAAACAAGATGCGGTGGTCGCCATGACCGGTGACGGCGTCAATGATGCGCCAGCGCTCAAAGCTGCCGACGTCGGCATTGCCATGGGCATCACTGGGACAGATGTGGCCAAAAATGCTGCCGATATGGTTTTGACCGACGATAACTTTGCTACGATTATCGATGCTGTCGCACAAGGTCGAACCGTCTATCAAAATATTTTAAAAGCCGTTGAATTTCTGATTTCGGTTAATTTTGCCCAAATTTTCACGATGCTACTGGCCGTCCTCGTTGGCTGGGGTGCTGTGATGACACCTGAGCAGCTACTCATCGTCAACGTCCTTGCTGATGGTATTCCCGGCTTCTTCCTTAGCCGAGAATTGGCTGAACCTGGCATGATGCACTTGAAACCC
>ERZ772821.792-NODE-792-length-22154-cov-10.133716_pt1 | contig 22154 bp, 21 predicted proteins | sample MGYA00580859_ERZ772821 | MGnify/ENA primary metagenome ERZ772821 (study PRJEB29015, sample SAMEA2737674) | human gut metagenome | biome: human gut; feature: human-associated habitat; material: faeces | place: China | collected 2012 ...
CTCGTTCTTTTTTATTTTTCAAATATTCAACTCCTTTATATTGGTCTAACCAATCTTGGTTCATTACGTTTTTTTATTATAGCGTATTCATCACAAATTGCAAGGTTGTTTCTGCGTAAAAAAAAAGTTTTTACAGAATCCTGATTCTTTTCTGCAAAAACTTTTTCTTCTATATATTATACTGTGGTAAGCAGTGCTTCCATCCAGACTTCTTTACGAAAAAGAATAAATACGATATACTTTACATAAATTAACTTGTTGTGCTAGATAAAATAAAATATAAAGAAACTTCAACAAAATATGCTATCCTTTTTGTAGGGAATACAACGAAAGGAGGCATCATTATGTTGAAGTTCCAAGATAATAATACCACTGTTATTGCAACTTTTGAAGACTTTATTTTAACTGCTTACGTTATTATTGACGAATTGTATCATCAGTTTGCACCTCCAGAAGTTACCAGACGACGGCATATCCTGAATGCAAAATTATCTGACTCAGAAATCATTACTATCAGTCTCTGCGGAGAATTGGCAGGCGTTGATTCTGAGAATGCATGGTTTTCTTTTGTGAAACGAAACTACAGGCATCTTTTTCCGCAGCTTTGCAGCAGAAGTCGTTTTAACAGAACGAGACGCGCCCTGATGCAGACAACAGAATTGTTACGACAAAAAATGATTTCCGTATTCCCAATTCCAGTCAGTTCCTATTACATCGTCGATAGTTTTCCACTTGCAGTCTGTAAATTTGGACGTGCACGATATTGTAAAGCATTTCGTGGCCATGGTGCTGATTATGGAAAATGTCCTTCCAAAAAAGAAACCTATTATGGATATAAAGTACATGCATTAATTACATTAGAAGGATACATTGCATCATTTGAGATCACACCGGCATCTACAGATGATCGTGAAGGATTACGTGATCTGGCAGACCATTGGTCTAATGTTACAATTTTAGCGGATAAAGGCTATGTTGGAAAAAACATGAAACAGGAAATGCAGGAAAAAAATATCTGTCTTTTTGCTCTGAAACGTTCCAACAGTAAGGAAAATTGGCCGAAATCCGTACGTCAGTTAATATTCAAACTGAGAAGGCGGGTAGAAACCGTATTCTCTCAATTGAGTGGTCAGTTAAATGCAGAAAGAGTGTTAGCCAAAAGCTTTCAGGGGTTATGTACCCGTCTGGTTAATAAAGTACTGGCATACAATCTCTGTATTGCATTGAATAGTATTTTCGGTGAAACCTGTGAACTTGGAAAAATCAAAAAATTGATATTCTAAAAATTTTATTTTTTAATATCTGTAAGGATTCTTTGCGGTTTTACAGGTTTTCACATAATCTATTTGAAGTAGCACAATAGGTTAAATTATAAAGGCTTTATCCAAAGGATTATTGAAGTAGAGACTGTGCTGTTACACACCCCTTGGGTCAAAAGAAATGTGGGAAAGGGCACACCTACCAATAATTCTTCTCTCCCATATATCCGAAAATCGAACGCCATCGAAGTTTAGATGCACATACCAAAGTTCCTGTGTCTCCATCTTCCAGCTCTGTTTTATCTTCGCAGTCGCTCCAGATGATACAATCCTCTTTCAGAATTATATTGGAATCGAGTATTTCGCATGAATAGCGTTCGTCTGCCGGAAATAACTTTAAGTATTTTAATCCCTGAAATTCCATTTCAATCATTGAATCTTCTTCATACTGCCGTTGTATTATTACTCTCAGAATCCTGCGATCGTTTACAGGATACATATCCAGGTTTTCATTAACATATGCTCCGCTCAGATAATGCATCTCTTTGATACAGCTATCATGGAAAAACGACACTCTTTCCATAAATTCCTTCAGCGAATTCTCATCTGTAATCTCATTCCACTTGTGCATATTATCACCACTTTCATTACTGTGTATTTTTTCTTCCCTCCTGACCAATCTACTTTGTCTTCTGTTTACTTTTCAGGAATCATAGCAACCTTTTCCCACTGATAGGTTCCATTGTCGACTGTCATTACTGCCATGGTAATCTCCTGGTCGAAGCGTCTGGGGCCGCAGCTTCCCGGGTTTAGCCATAGACGGTTGTCTATCATTTTTTCGAAGTATTTATGGGTATGTCCGAAGATGACTACCTGTGTGTCTTTTAAATCCCAGTCTACATCTTTTTTATTGTGAGTCATGAAAAATTTTACCCCTTCTATGGTAAAGTGTAAGGTTTTCGCCATTCCCTCTGCCCAATCTTTGTCGTTATTTCCTCGGACTACATAAATAGAACCCATCATACGCAGTGTATCCAGAATTTCCGGTTTGTTTACGTCACCTGCGTGGATAATACAGTCGCAACCCTTTAAAATTCCCAGTATTTCCGGCCTGAGCAGGCCATGGGTATCTGAAATAATCCCTATTTTCTTCATACACTATTTCCTCGCTAATCATTCTCTTATAGGCCGTTTTATAATTTCATCATTCTATGTTTAATTTTCATCAAACAATTCAATCTTTCCATATTCCCCATCATACCCCGGAATTCTCTTCACATTTCCGGTTCTTACATTTTCAATTCCTTCCGCAATCCGTTCTCCTGCACAGGATTTAATATCTTCTGACGGTACATTTCGCAGAATGTCGAATTCTGTCCCCAGTGTCTGAATCATCTGTTCAAAACACCCCTGCACTTTCTTACTTGCAGTGGAATAGCCCATACATGCAGAGATCACTTCCGGCAGAGGTACAAGGCTTTCATATTTCTTACCATCTTTTTTCACAAAACCTTCCGCTCTGTCTGCAAGCTGTTCTACTCTGTGATCTACGCCCATGGTCAGCTTCTTTCCGCAGACAGGGCAGATTCCTCCAAGCCGTTCTGCTTCCACCGGGCTTAACGATACACCGCATTTTCTGTGACCATCGAAATGATATTTCCCCTCTTCAGGAAAAAATTCTACTGTTCCTTCCAGCCCTTCGCCAGTCTGGATTGCCCGATAAAGTCCTTCATAGGAACAGTCAATATCCAACAGATTCGCCTCGCGTCCCAGTTTAGACGGGGAATGTGCATCTGAATTGGATACAAGCTGATAGCGGTCCAGTTTGGAAATTCTCCAGTTCATAGCCGGGTCAGAGGAAAGCCCTGTTTCCAGTGCATGTATATACGGTGCCAGTTCCTCGAAACATTCCTCTACAGAATCAAATCCTGATTTCGCACCTAATACAGAGAAATGCGGTGTCCAGATATGAGCCGGAATCAGAATTCCTTCCGGGCATACATCCAGCATCATTTCCAGAAGATCATGACTGTCCAGACCAAGAATCGGACGACCATCTGAGTGAATATTTCCGATTTTTTCCAGACGCTGTGCCATGGCATCTGCTGCCTCCAGACTGGGAAGCAGGATTACATTGTGTACTTTTCTGGTCTTTCCATTTTTCTTATAAATAGAACTGATTTCCCCGGAGACAACAAAACGTGTTCCTTCTCCCGGGAACTTCCGGCTTTCTTCTTTTACATATGCATCTCTGAGGCGATACAGGCCGTTTCCCTCTGAAACAAGTCTCTCCTTCAGTTCTTCTCTCCATACCGGATGCGTGAAATCACCTGTTCCAATCAGTGAAATTCCTTTCTTTCTCGCCCAGAAATCCAGATTTTCAGGCGTGCCCTCTTTGCTTGTCGCCATGGAAAATCTGGAATGAATGTGCAGATCAGCTATCATTTTCATTAACATTTATCTCCTTAAATTCACATCAAAATATTTCTTTTCAAGAGTTATAAAATATCAACACCCAAAGATATATTTATAACTTCCATCCGTTTTCTTTCAGCCACAACTTGTACGTCTCATACTCCGGCATTACTTTCCCGACCTCGTCCCAGAATGCCTTCGAATGATTCATTTCCTTCAGATGGCAGAGTTCATGTACCACTACATAATCCAGCACTTCCGGAGGCGCCAGTATCAGTTTCCAGTTAAAGTTCAGATTCTTCTCACTGCTACAGCTTCCCCATCTTGTTTTCTGTTCTCTGATGGTGATATTGCGGTAAGAAACGCCCATGAGTCTGGCAAAATAAGAAACTCTTTTGGTAATCGTTTCTTTTGCTTTTCGTATATAGACATTTCGTTTCGATTCGCTCAGATCTGCGCTCAGCGGCTTCTGTTCCCGGTATTCTTTTGTCCGTTCCAGACATCCCAGAACCCACTCCTGCTTCTGGTTTACAAATCTTTTGATCCTCGGCAGACCTGTACGGAGAGGTGCGCGAACGATTACGTTTCCATCCCTGCGAACCTCCAGAGTCATGGTTTTTCTGGCACTTCTTATGACCTGATATTCGAATTCTCCGCAGGTGAATTTCTCCTGATTCTTCTCTGTTTTATCCATATCCATTTTGTTCACTCTTGTCTTTTCATATGTCCCCACCCACTGTTTATTGCTTTTCGCAATTTTTATTTTTTGTTTCGAATTCTCTCATCCATATATTCCCCCATCTCTGCTGCCAGAATATCCATCTTTTCCTGTGTTTCCGGCAATGCATAAGGAACCCTGTCCATGATTCTTTTCACATAATCATGTTCACGCATGATCTCATAGGTTTCCGGGAAATTGATGTCATAATACTGAGCAATATAGGAAATCCAGTAGTCCACTTTTGAAACTCTGTCTGAAGATAATACAGATTCCTTTGCCATACAGGACTCCCATACCTTTGGTGCGATTACTCCTTCACCAACACCCTTCTCATCCACTCCCAGAAGTGTTTCCATTGACTCTTCCAGCTTTACCCTGCAATTATCCAGCTTGTCTGCATCTCGGATTAACTTTGCATGAAGCAGGGTTCTCTCGTCCGTAATTCCTTCCAGTTTGAAATCACTGTGCTTCTCAATCGCAGTGCAGATCAGACTGTCAAACCTGTCATCCTTCACAAATCTGCGGATCATTTTCTCCGGTCCGAACAGAAGCTGTGCACCATATGCTGCATGCTCCATGGTTCCCGGTTCAAAGCTGTCAAATCGTTTAATCTGTTCAAATCTTCCAATATCATGGAGCAATCCGATTACCTTCGCCAGCTGTACATCTTCCTCACCCAGCCCCATACGGCGGGCAATGTCCTCTGCTGCATCAACCACTCCATAAGTATGTACGATCTTCAGATGAATCTTATCATCCGCTCTGTCATATTCATCCAGATATGCTTCAAAAGCAGCTTTCGCTGCATCAAAGTCTCTTGTTAAGTCTAATAATTTATCCATTATTATTATAATCCCTTCTTTATTCCTGTTCGGACTACTTTATATTTTCTCAACCATTATTTTCTGCTTCCATACACCTTTTCTCACAATCATAAGATATACCTGAAACGATATGGAATCACAGTCATAAATGAAAGGTTCTTCTCTGTAGATCAGAGTCTGAACATTCTCTGCTTCCAATTCTTCTTTTCTTCGTTCAGCTTTTTCCATCAATTCATGTAGATATTTATTCTGTTTTCTGCCAAAATCTCTGTCCGGATAGACCGATGCTGCTTCCCTGATTTTTTCTCCCAGCAGAGTAATCACCGGTAAATGACTGCTCCTGCAAAGCATTCCGGCTATCTTTTTGGCATTTGATATATCCGGATTTTTTTCATAACGCCTGAGCATTTTTCCCAGTTTTTCATCTCCTGCTTCCGTTGCCAGTTCCTGCATAACTGCCAGTGTTTCCACCGTTACCTCCCATGGGTTGTCCACCGGAACAATATACTTCTCCGGTACTGCCGGATAAAAAAGATAATTTAACGGTGGGAAATCACGCAGCATTGCCAGCTTTCCTTCATACTCAGTGCAATATTTTTCTCCCAGATACTCATATTTATCACGCAATATGGCAATCTGATACTCCATTACCCTGAGATTTTCATAGCCCTTCACCCAGAAATGTCCCAGCTCTCCATAATTATACAACTGTGTTTCCAGCAAAATATCTTCAAAGAATACAGTAAACACATTCTGCCCCTGATGAATCACCAAAATATACTCTGCCTCACATAAATCCCTGTCCGCTTTCTCTATAGAGCCCTCAAACTCTCCTTCATAATCCCTGACATAATTTCCCGTCATCCTGGCATTTTTCAGAACCAGAAAACTCTCCACCGCATCATTCATCAGATAGATCAGTCGTAATTCTCCACTCTCCGTCTGTCCGGTAAAACCATCTGGAATATCCACAAATTCACACTGTTCCTGCTCCAGAAGCAGATTTAATTTTTCAAAATTGTCTTCCATTATATCTTCCATCCTTAACTCCTGCTGTTTCTGTACAATGTCTTTCGCCGATTCTGTTTAACACACTTGATAAAAGAATCCATTGCATCGTTTCATGGAATTACCGCAATGCAGAAGCAGGATACATTTGCACAATTTTACAGATATATTTTTATGATATCACTAATCATATTTTCTGCCAAATAGAAAAATTTTTCTATTCAATAAAGAAACTGATTTTACTTCTCTGTAATTGACATCCCAAACATAATATTTTACAATATAACAAAGAACAAAGAAACCAAGCAGTATGTATATTACAGAATAAACAAACATAAAATAGGAAGGAGGCATACACGAATGGCAACAGCAACAATCCCATTGAAAGGCAGCGCATCCATGGAATCAAAAAAAGTCAGTATTTCATCTAAACGCCAGATTACTATCCCGCAGAAATTTTTTACGCTTCTGGGTTTTAATACGGAAGCAGAATGTATCATGCGTGGAAACGAACTGGTTTTACGCCCCGTTAAAGAAAATACCAGTGGTGAATTTGCCGAACAGATTCTTGCCGATCTGATCAGACAGGGATATAGCGGTGAAGAATTACTTGAGAAATTTAAACAGACACAGCGAAAAATCCGTCCGGCAGTTGAAGCAATGCTTGCCGAAGCAGACCGGGTCGCAGAATCTAAATCAGGAGGATACTCCTTAGAGGATGTTTTCGGAACGGAGGATGAAAAATGACACAGGTACAGATCCTTCCACCTGCAGCAAAATTTCTGAAAAAACTTAAAGATAAAAAGCTGAAATCTCTGTACAAAGAAGCTATTGAAATGATATGTGAAGATTATTCCATCGGCGAAGAAAAGACAGGTGATCTGGCAGGAATGTACGGTTATGACATTTATTATAATAAAACTAATTATGAACTGGCATATCGGGTGAGACAGCTTGATGATTTGATAATCATCATTATCATGGCCGGAACCAGAGAAAATTTTTACGAGGAGTTAAAACGTTATATACGCACTATATAACAGTACATATTTGTATCACAAGATAATCCCCCGGAAGTTAATCAGTACTTCCAGGGGATTATTCTATTGACAAAATTTATTCCTGCGCTCCCGTATCAGATGTCAGATATCTTTGCCATGTCTCATTGACATTCTGAATATAGCATTTTACAATAGAACAAAGAAACCAATCAGTATACATGATAAAAAACACTGAACAGAAAGGAGTCATTTCCATGGGACGATTTGTAAATTCGGGAAACAGCGCTTTTCAGGTTGCGCTGAATTCAGAAATCTATGTAGATAAAACCGGTTTACTGGCATATACAAATAAGGTTATGGACACCACTGCAAAATTCATATGCAACAGTCGCCCCCGTAGGTTCGGGAAATCCATCACTGCCGATATGCTCACCGCATATTACTGTAAAGGCTGTAGTTCCGAAGAAATGTTCTCATCTCTGGAAATCGGTCAGGCACCTGGTTTCACGAAATATCTGAATCAATATGATGTGATCCATCTGGATATTCAATGGTGTATGGAACCAGCCGGCGGTCCGGAGAATGTAGTTTCCTACATCACTGAAAAAACGATTCTGGAATTAAGAAATTATTACCCTGAAATTCTGCCTGACTCCATAAGCTCTCTGCCTGAGGCTCTGTCCTGCATTAACACTGCCACTGGTCAAAAGTTCGTAGTAATTATTGATGAATGGGATGTTTTAATCCGAGATGCCTCTACCGACCTGGTAGTCCAAGAGGAATACATCAACTTTCTCCGCGGTATGTTCAAAGGTTCTGAACCTACCAAATATATTCAACTGGCTTACCTCACCGGGATTCTTCCAATCAAAAAAATCAAAACACAGTCAGCTCTGAACAATTTTGCGGAGTTTACAATGACTGACGCCAGGATCTTTTCCAGATATATTGGCTTTACGGAGGAAGAAGTACGAATGCTCTGCGAAAAATACCACCGGGATTTCTCCAAAACCAAGCACTGGTATGACGGTTATCTGCTGGAGCAATATCAGGTATACAATCCTAAAGCAGTAGTAGAATTAATGATCTGGAATAAATTCCAAAGCTACTGGTCGGATACCGGAACCTACGAAGCAATTGTGCCTCTGATCAATATGGATTTTGACGGACTCAAAACTGCCATTATAGAAATGTTGTCCGGTAATTCCGTAGAAATCGATCCTACGACTTTCCAGAATGATATGGTGAACTTTACCTGCAGAGATGATATTCTTACCTGCCTGATCCATCTGGGATATCTGGGTTATGATCAGGACACTCATTCTGCATTTGTTCCAAACGAAGAAATCCGTCAGGAACTTGCCAAAGCTGTTAAACGAAAGAAATGGAATGAATTTCTGACATTCCAGCAGGAATCCTCAGAGTTGCTGGATGCCACTCTGGACATGGACGCAGACACTGTGGCCAGATCCATTGAAAAAATACACAATGAATACGCTTCAGCTATTCAGTACAACAACGAAAACTCCCTCAGCAGCATTCTGTCCATCGGTTATCTCAGCACTATGCGGTATTATTTTAAACCTATACGTGAATTTCCTGCAGGCAGAGGTTTTGCAGATTTTGTCTACCTCCCAAAACCAGAATATTCCAGAGATTACCCTGCACTTGTTGTTGAGTTAAAATGGAATCAAAATGCCCAGACCGCAATCCGGCAGATAAAAAACAGGCAGTACCCTGAGGCTGTTACAAATTATACTGACAATATTTTACTTGTTGGAATTTCTTATGATAAAAAACAGAAAACACATAATTGTGTAATCGAAAAATACTCTGAGAAATAATAAAGGGGCTGATTGTCCTTTACGAAGAACATCTTACCGATTATCTATACGAGAAAAGAAATGCAGGAATGGGAAGCTCTTGTAAGCTAACCCATTCCCACTCTCTGTCTATTCCTTCGTCATTTGTATTATTACCAGAAGTTTCCTGATACTTCCAATCACTTTATATATGTCCATAATGATTTTCAGACAGTCATTCTTATAATATTTTTCTTCTCCCATGGAAACAATACCGCTTTCACATATATTCTATATTCAGCGCTTGAAAGTACCAGGAATTAATAATTTTTCACGCACAAAATCTTTAAAATCGCTTCTTTGTTTCCATATCCTGATTGTATCACACAGACTCCCGAAATCGCATGCATTCACACAAACAACTATATTTCACTACATATTTAACCAATTTTTTCCAATCTTCCTCACAGACAAATTGCATCCCGTTATTTTTTATAGTATGATTATTGGAAATACAGTTCATTTTATCCATCTGGCATATCCGACAGATATTGTCACTGACATAAGAAACTACAACCACTTTAATCCAAAGGAGCTTAATCCAATTTTGAAACTTGCAATCTGCGAAGACAACCCTTCACATTATGAAATAATACATACTATTCTGCAAAAGTATCCTCCGGGAGCTTTTGAAATAACACATTTCGCATCCGGTGATGAATTTCTCCGGACTGTTGCTGAAAATGGATGTCCTTATTCCATTGTACTGACAGATATTGATCTTGGTTCTGACACTGTAAATGGCATCTCACTTGCAGAAAAGATCAACCATATCAGCCCTGACACTCAGATTATTTTTATCAGCCAGTATCTGCAATATGCTACCGCAGTATATGAGACAGAACATGCCTACTTTATCCATAAACAGCAGATGGAAAAGTATCTTCCTCTGGCTCTGAGAGCAGCGTGCCAGAAGCTCGAGAAACTGCATACACGATATCTGTATTTCTCCGGAAATTCACGCAATTATCAGGTGCTCTGCTCCGATATTCTTTATCTGGAACGAAATCTGAGGCAGACCACGATCTATACCAGAACAGGAACATATACAACAAAAGAAAGACTGACAGCTCTTACAGAAAGAATGAAACCAGATTTCTGTCTCTGCCATAACAGCTTTGCCGTTAATCTTCATGCTGTACGTACTTACAGTCATAAAGGCATTATACTTTCTGATAATACAGAGATCCCTGTCAGCAGATCTTATTACCAGCAGTTTAAGGACGCGTTTGCTTTCATGATGCTTGCCGGTCACAGGGAGGTGCAGTAAATGAGCAGTCATATGATCAATCTATTCTTGTGTATTCTATCCAGCCTTTATCTGTGTTTTGGACTGCTTTACTTTTGCTGCAGGATCCTGCCAAGCAAACACAAGATCTCACTCCCGCTGTTTTTGTGTCTGTCAGTATTTATGGCACTGTTATTTTGGATCAAACGTGAATCACAGCATAATGGAATTACAATCGTATTTCAGCTTACAACATTTCTTGTAACACTTTTTTTATTCCAGGCATCTTTTATGAAAAAATTAGCCGTTTATTTTATTTTCCAGCTGCTGATAATCTGTCCGGAAATTTTATGTACCAGTGTTTTCATTGCACTTCATAATCTTTTTATACCGACCGATACCTATACTCCGCACAACCTGATATCCAGTTGTTCACCTGCAGAATATTTCGTTATCGAACTCTCCAACATCCTGCTTGGCCTGTTTCTTCTCTGGAAAATATCAGAAATCCTGCGACAGTGTATAGATTATTTGAAAATACTCACCTTTTTACAACTGTTACTGCCACTGATCGCTCCGGTTTTTCTCAATGTTATAATTTCCCTTCAGAAAAAGCCCGAAGCAGTTCTGGCTCTGAGCATCATTTACTGGATCATATGCATCGGCAGTTATCTGTTGTTTCTGCGTGCAGTCCGTTCTTTAGCCCAGCAGCACAGGGAATATTTACAGAAAAAAATGGAAATTAAGCTGATGAAAAAGCAGATAAACGATTCCGTTCAGTTAAGTAATGAATATGCCAGTCTCCGGAAATGGAATCACGATATTGAGAATCACATCATGTCTGTCATGTATCTGATGGATATGAAAAAATATGAGGAAGCAGAAACATATACCGCTTCTGTTCTGTCCCGGATTAATTGCAGACCACAAGAAAAACAACCAGAGGAGGATTGCAGTCATGAGAAAGAACATTAAATTGATTCCTTTATTTCTCTTCCTCTTTGTATTCCAGCTACTATATTTTCTGTCTACAATTTATACAGAAAAAATTGATCATATGTTTCTGATCCTAGCAGTATTTATGGTCCTTATCTGTATCCTTTTATACTGCGTTCTTTCTGATGTGTTAAAGAAATCCAATACTGAAATGGAACTGGCTTTTCTTCAAAAGCAGAAACAATTAAAACAGGAACAGGATTACAGTCTTCAGATTCGCAGACAGGATACTCGGGATTTTCAGATCAAAACTGTACAGGGACTTCAGGACTTCCAGTCACTCCTGGAACAGGAAAAATATGAACAGGCTGATACTGCCATCAGAAATCTGAATCAGACTTTTCAGAAGGAACGCTTTCATCCTTACTGTCAGAATAACCTGTTGCAGGCAATCCTGGAAGGGAAACGGCTTCGTGCAGAACAGAAACATATCCAGGTATCCTACGAGATCCTTTTACCGGAAAAGATTTCCATTAATACGACTGACCTGAGCAGTATATTTTTTAATCTTCTGGACAACGCTATCGAAGCTTGTAGCGCTTCCGGCAATCCTGATCCTGAAATCCGGCTGTCTGCAAACATTTCCAACGGATTTCTGACTGTGTATATGCACAATACCAAGAACCCGATGCAGACTTTTACACATAAGACTACGAAATCAGAACCGGGAGCTCATGGATATGGGCTTTCTATTATTGAAGATATCTGCCAGAAGTATAATGGCTCCTATCAGTGGATCGACCATAATAATACTTTTGATTCCATTGTCTTACTACAGATAAAAAATCTCTGAAAAAAGGAGGCGCTTTCCATGCCAGTTACTCCCACGATCGAAGTAGATGATACCCTGAAAGAACGAAGTTCTCACGGCTCCTTTGAACTTCCCATAGAAACTTATACAGACAACTGCGAAATCTTCCATTCCCTCTACAACCACTGGCATGACGAGATGGAACTGATCTATATTGAATCTGGCAGCGGACTGGTCCGTCTGAATAAAGAGATCCTCCGCGTCAAGGCCGGTGACCTGATCATTGTGAACCGTGGGGTTCTCCATGGCATAAAAACAGATCTGAAGAATATCCTTTATTTCCGTAGTATTGTTTTTGACCTGAACTTCCTGTCAGGCCCGGCGGGAGATTTATGTCAGGAACGTGTCATTTCCCTGTTGATGGATAATCAGGCGGAATTTACCCATATTATTTCCAGATCTGATGACAATTATGGGAATATCTGCCTGCTTTTTGACAGGATCCATTCCTGCCATAAAGAAAAAAAGCCATATTATTTCGTAAAATTAAAGGCTCTGTTCTTCAGCTTTTTCTACGAAATGCTCATGGGAAATTACATCACTCCCGCAGATAAGGAAGAGAACAAAAGTCTTGCTTCTATTAAAAAGATCCTGGACTACATCAACCTCAATTATTCACAGTCACTGACCGCGGCAGAGCTCACTGCGCTCTCCAATTACAGCGAATACTACTTTATGAAACTGTTTAAGCAATATACCGGCAAGACTCTGATCGCCTACATCAATGACCTGCGCATTGAAAAAGCAAAGCCTCTGCTTCTGCATTCCGACTCCTCTGTCACAGAGATCGCACTGGAAGTAGGTTTCAACAACACCAGCTATTTCATCAAGAAGTTCCAGCAGGCAACCGGAATGTCTCCTCATAAGTTTCGCAGAAACCTGTCATAAAATCGCAATTTTGTTGTATTTTTTTGAATAGACTGCTGATATAGTTATAGATGTCAGCAAGAGAACTTCTCTTCCTGATATAAATCAAAAACAATACACTATTCAAAACTAAAAAATAAGCAATCTAACTCATAAAAAACACATATTTATTTCAGAAAGGGAGATTACGATGGAAAATTTAGAAAAGCTCATCTATGACCTGTATAAGAAAAATGCACGCCAGTGCACAAATGAAGAAATTTACAACGCATTATTAATCTATACAAAAAATCAGCTCTTTGAAAAAGGCTATCATAATGGAAAGAAGAAAATCTATTATATTTCCGCAGAATTCCTGATCGGTAAATTATTATCCAACAACCTGATCAATCTGGGAATCTATGATGATGTTGCTGCATTCTTAAAAGAGAATGGAAAAGCCATCGCTGACATCGAAGAAGTTGAACCGGAACCATCTCTTGGAAACGGTGGTCTTGGACGTCTGGCAGCATGCTTCCTGGATTCCATCGCAACTCTCGGTCTTCCGGGCGAAGGTATTGGTCTGAATTATCATCTGGGTCTTTTCAAACAGCTCTTTGAGAACAGACTTCAGAAGGAAACTCCGAACCCATGGATTGAAGAACACAGCTGGCTCACACCTGCAGGTGTTTCCTATACTGTACCGTTTCGCGGATTTTCACTAAAATCTTCCCTGTACGATATCGACGTTGCAGGCTACAATAACAAATCCATTCATCTGCACTTATTTGACATTGATCTGGCAGATGAATCTATGGTTCACGATGGAATTTCCTTTAACAAAAAGGACATCCTTCACAACCTGACACTGTTCCTGTATCCGGATGACAGCGATGATGACGGACGTAAGCTCCGTATCTTCCAGCAGTACTTCATGGTATCCAATGCTGCACAGTTCATCCTTGACGAGGCAACAAAGAAAGGCTGCAACCTGCATGACCTTGCAGACTACGCAGTGATCCAGATCAACGATACTCACCCAAGTATGGTCATTCCGGAACTGATCCGTCTCCTGACAAAACGTGGAATCGCCTTTGATGAAGCTGCTGAAATCGTATCCAAAGTATGTGCTTACACAAACCATACCATCCTTGCAGAAGCTCTGGAAAAATGGCCAATGGACTACCTTCTTGATGTAGTTCCTCACCTTGTACCAATCATCGAAAAGCTGGATGAAAAGATCAAAGCAAAATATCCTCAGGAAAATGTAGCCATCATCGACAAGAACAACCTGGTTCACATGGCACATATGGATATCCACTATGGATTCTCCATCAACGGTGTTGCTGCCCTGCATACAGAAATCCTGAAAACAAGCGAGCTGAAGGCTTTCTATGATATTTATCCGGAGAAATTCAACAACAAAACTAACGGTATCACATTCCGCCGCTGGTTAATGCACTGCAATCATCCGCTGACAGACTATATTACCTCTCTGATCGGTGATGAGTTTAAAACAAATGCAACTGCTCTGGAAAATCTCCTGAAATATAAGGATGATGAGGCAGTTCTGAACAAGCTTCTTGAGATCAAAACAGAAGCTAAGAAAACCTGTAAAGAATTTATCCTCTCTAACACAGGTGTTGAAATTAATGAGAACAGCATCTATGATATCCAGATCAAACGTCTCCATGAGTACAAACGCCAGCAGTTAAATGCTCTGTACATCATCAGCAAATATCTGGAGATTAAGGGTGGCAAAAAACCATCTCAGCCTGTAACCTTTATCTTTGGTGCAAAAGCAGCTCCTGCTTATGTGATCGCAAAGGATATCATTCATCTTCTGCTCACACTCCAGGATCTCATCAAAGATGATCCGGAAGTTGCACCATACATGAAGCTTGTTATGGTTGAAAACTACAATGTATCCGCAGCCGAAAAATTATTCCCTGCATGCGATATTTCTGAGCAGATCTCCCTGGCTTCCAAAGAAGCAAGTGGTACAGGTAACATGAAGTTCATGCTGAACGGTGCCGTTACTCTGGGAACTATGGATGGCGCTAATGTTGAGATCAGCGAACTGGTTGGTGAAGATAACATCTATATCTTCGGTGAATCCAGTGAGAAAGTTATCGAACATTACGAGAAAGCTGACTACTGCTCCAGAGATATTTATGAAAATGACAAACGCATCAAGGAATGTGTTGACTTCATTGTAAGTGAAAAGATGCTGGCACTTGGCCACAAAGAAAATCTCGAAAGACTGCACCACGAACTGGTAAGCAAAGACTGGTTTATGACACTGCTTGACTTCAACGATTATGTTGAGAAGAAAGATCAGGCACTGGCTGATTACGCAGACAGAAAAACATGGGCAAAGAAGATGCTGGTTAATATTGCAAAAGCCGGATTCTTCTCTTCTGACAGAACTATCGAACAGTACAACAACGATATCTGGCACCTGACACCGGCAAAATAATCCAATAAAATTTGTGATCATATAAATTCTGTAAAAAACAAACAGCAGGCATTGTATATTCGATGGAATATACAGATGTCTGCTGTTTTATGTTTATCAGATCATAAAATCATAAAAATCTCCCACTGTGTTAATTCAAATCAGACTATAACTACGGCAACCGAATCCGAGCAAAATATACCGCTTTATATATCCTTGTAATAAGCAGGAGAGATAACATCCGCCTCCTTACAGGAACATCCGTTCTCGTAACTGTCGCAGCAGTCACAGTTTGAACAGTACATATGAGTATCCGGGATATAAAACAAGCCTCCATAGAGCGGCGAAGTACGGAGTTCTTTTGACTCTTTCTTGCTGTTGGCAAAATGGATTCCATTAGAGATCAGCATATTTTCAGGTTCATACTGAGAGAAATCAAAATAATGTCCCTGTGTTCCATGATGGGGCACCTTGATACACCAGTAATGTTCGTATAATGGCAATTTTCCATCATAGTTCTCTGCGATCATTTTCAGATGCTCAGGCTGTGCATCCCCGGTAAACAAAAGATTTAATTCTCCGTCTCTGGCATTCTGGAACACAATACTGATCTTATGCTTGAACTGCCGCAGATTTATCTGATTCTCATTCAGCCATGCCAGCAGTTTCTTAAAATCAGGAAGTGCTTTGATTCTGCGAAATTCACGCTCATACACATATGCCCGGATAATTTTCTGACGGACCTCCGGCTGTTCTGTCAGCTCAGATGCTGTTAAATCTGTTTCTTTTTCCACAGTTTCCGCCGGTTTATTGCCTTCAGCAGTCATAGACCATACGATCAGTCTCAGTTTCTCTGCAAATTCAAGCAGAACATCCATTACTTCTTTAAATTTCCCGTCTTCACAGATTCTGTTATAGACTTCGTCCGTCTCCTTCCGGATTACATCTGTATCCGGCCAGAGTGCCTGATATTTGTTTTCAAACAGTTTTCCCCTGCTTAACAGTTCCACGTTCTGTTTGTTCTCCAGAAGTGCATCCACCAGTGCAAACAGGCTGACCTGACGGCTTGGCAATCCGGATTCTTTTAACAAATCTGCCAGAAGCAGCAGCACCAGTGTTCTGCTCATTTCTTTTTTTGAAAAAACATCGGGAAGATAAATTTTCCCAAAGTCAACAGAAATATCTTTTTTCTTCATCATATAAAGAAGCCCTGACAGATGATCCATATGGAAATGTGTCAGAAGCAGATTTTTACTGCTGATCGTTGATAAATCTGAGATGATCAGATCGAAGATTTCTCTTCTGGGGCGTCCTTCTATCCTGCTGTTGTTGGTTCCGAAGTCCACCAGCAGACTTTTCTTTCTGTCCCGGAGGCAGAAGCAGTCTCCGAAACCTACATTATACATTCGTACTTTCATTCTTTTCCCTCTTATGTGCCAGAGCCTGTTTCAAACACGCTCTAATGCTTTTTTCTATTCCATGCTCTCTTTATTTAGAATAAAGTGATTTTTCTTATAACTGATAATACCCTCTTTCTGCATTTTCGACAATTCTGCTGACAATGCACTTCTGTCTACAGCAAGATATTCAGCCAGTTGTTGTCTGTTAAACGGGACAATGATGTCATTGCTGTCCTGTTTTCCAGCCTCACTCGATAAATAGGCAAGAACTTTTCCACGGATTGTTTTCTTGCTGATCTGGTCGATTTTTCTGGTGAGTGTCAGGTTCTTTTTTGCAAGAATTCCTACCAGATTTTCTACCAGTCTGCGATGGAAGTCGCAGGCTGAGGTACAGGTCTGTAAGACTCTGTGAGCATTCAGCATCAGTACTTGTGTTTCTTCTACTGCTACAGCACTGATCAGAAGAGGCATTTTTTCCATACATGCGTATGCTTCGCCGAAAAGCTGTCCTTTTCCAAATCCTGCCAGAATCTGGCGTTCCCCCCAGTAATCGTCACTGATGATCTGAACTTTGCCATCCAGAATCATTCCAAAATTCTCAGTTATTTCTCCGGTCTGAAAAATGTATTCTCCTTTTTTATAGGTTTTGGAGGAGGCATTCAGGCATTCCAGCAGGCTTTTTATTTCTTCTTCTGTAAATCCCTGGAATAATCGGGATTTACATAGAAAGTCTGTATCTATCATAAAATTCCTTTCGGATGATTTTTTATTCTTTGTTGTAAATACAACGGCTGATTTTATTTTAATATAGGAAAATAGGAAATGCAAGGGGTTGTTGTTTGTGTTATGATATTAGAAATGGAGACTTAAAATTGATTATTATGAAATGGAGATATACACATATGACAAAACAGGAACTGGCTCTTGAGGTTATTGAGAGATTGAAGAAAGAATATCCGGATGCTGATTGTACCCTGGATTATGATAATGCGTGGAAATTACTGGTAAGTGTGCGGCTGGCGGCGCAGTGTACAGATGCGCGTGTGAATGTAGTCGTGCAGGATCTGTATGCGAAGTTTCCTACTGTGGAGGCGCTTGCAAATGCGGATGTTGCAGATATTGAGGCGATCGTGCGGCCTTGTGGGCTGGGTAAGAGTAAGGCAAGGGATATCAGTGCCTGTATGAAGATCCTGCATGAACAGTATCATGATCATGTTCCGGAAGATTTTGATGCGCTTTTGAAGCTTCCGGGAGTTGGGAGAAAGAGTGCGAATCTGATCATGGGGGATGTGTTTGGTAAACCGGCGATCGTTACGGATACCCATTGTATTCGTCTGTCTAATCGTATTGGCCTGGTGGATAATATAAAAGAACCTAAGAAGGTGGAAATGGCTTTATGGAAGATCATTCCGCCGGAAGAAGGCAACGATTTCTGCCACCGTCTGGTTAATCACGGCCGTGATGTCTGTACCGCCCGTACCAAACCATACTGTGACAGATGTTGCCTGAATGATATCTGTTCGAAAAATGGTGTGGACAATTAAATCTGCTCCAGGCTGGCGAAGAAGAGTTCATAGAAATCGTCTTCTCCTGCCAGTTTCGGAGAGTTCTCTCCGCCGCCATTGGTGCTTCTGCGCATGGTTGCATAGAATTCTTCTCCCGCTGTGATCAGATCCATTTCATAAATCTGATATCCCAGTTCCCGGCATTTGGCGCAGAATGCTTCCAGAGGCTGTTCTGCTTTTCTGGTGTCCATCAGTTCCTGCCAGATATTATGATCTTTCAGTGCTTTTTCTCTTAACTCGTCTAACATAGCTCCGATTTCCATAATAACAATCCTCCTTTTATTTACTGCTGTTCATCAGTTCATAATAGAATATATACTGCTGCATCACGCCCCGGCAGCCCTTATAACGTCTGTTTGGAAATCCCCGTTTGTAATGAGCATCCAGTGCCTGACGGATGTGAGTATCTACGGGAAATGCATCCAGCTGATGCAGACCGAAAAGACAGATACAATCTGCTACTTTTTCCCCAACTCCATACAGTCCCAGAAGTTCTTTTCTAGCATTTTTATATGTCATATCGTACAGACTATCCAGTGAAATATCTCCAAAACAGACCTTCCTGGCTGTGTCCAGTACGTATTTCGCTCTGTATCCCAGATTGCACCCCCGAAGCTGTTCTTCTGTCGTTGAAGCCAGTGCATCTGCAGAGGGAAATGCATAATACTCTGCACCTGTACTGCTTATCTTTCTTACTCCGAATTCCCGGCTGATATTTTCAATACACTTCTTTATTCTGGTGATGTTATTCTGCTGAGAGATCAGGAAGGAAATGGTTATCTCCCACAGATCCTGCTGCAGAATACGGATCCCGCTTCCCAGCTCTCCTGCTGTCATCAGATATTTATCCCGTGGGTTGATCTTATTTATGTATTCGCTGTAATCACAGTCCAGATCGAAATACCGGATCCAAAAGAAGATAAAGTCCTCTTCCGGGCAAAAGAAATTGACAATTCCCCCCTCCTGAGTCAGTTCCAGATATTTATCTCCCGCGATCACCCGGTAGCGTTCATCACTGATCTGATCCATCCGGAAACACTGTCCGGACCTGCAGATCTGCCCCAGGTCAAAATTGTCCACCTCTATTGTCAGCATATCCTAATCCCCTCTGTAAAATTGCCAAGCCATCAGCGCCTTTTCGTAACTGATTACTTTTTATTCTTGATGAATATATGAATGTATTATATACTATTCTCAGTATAAACGTAAAGCAGAAAGGGGTTCTTACCAATGAAATTTATATATCCTGCGGTTTTCCGCAAAAATGAAGAAGGTAAATATAAGGCATTTTTCCCTGATCTGGCATGCTGTGAAGCAGAGGGCGATACCCTGGATGATGCCATTGATAATGCCAATGAAGCAGCTTACAACTGGATCTATGCAGAAGTAATGGAAGACGAAATGGATCTTCCGCCTGTCTCTGATGAATCTGATCTGGACCTTCAGGAAGGGGAAATCGTCAGAAATATTCAGGTAAATATCCGCATGTATGACGGATGGGACGAATAAGGTGAAATTACAGAAAACAGGCTCTGTTATGTTACAATTCCATTAAACATAAGCGGAGCTTTTTCTATATCATAATATCAGGTATAAAGGAGGATTTATTTATGAAAATGAAAAGATTTCACAAACTGCTGGTCAGCATTGGATTAAGCGCTGCCCTCACATTCGGAATGACATCTGCTGCTTTTGCAGATACCACTACTGCCACTTTACAGCCAGTAGAGACATCTGGAAATACAGATTCCCGCGTGACTTCCGGGGACACTCCGGCAGCATCTGCAGCTTATTATCCAAGCTACTCCAACAGTGGCATCCGGCAGACTGATGCACTTTATCAGAATAACAGCTATAAAATAAAAGTTCAGTGGGATGCCGTATCCCGCGCAGAGAAATACGCGGTAAGCATCAGCCATTATGGTAAAAATTCATTCAAACTCATGGGATATACTCCACGACGGTTTGTAACCATAAAGAACCTGCTTCCAGGAACCGTTTACACCTTAAAGGTCACAGCCATCAATTCTTCCGGAAAAGCCATTTCCACCAGAACCGTAGACTGCACCACCCTTTATAAAACAGTATCTGTAAGATCGTCCTGGTCTTCCAATGCTGCCACAGGATATACCTTTAACATGACCGTTCCCCAGGCCGCCAACTCCATCAGCGGATATAAAGTCGTTTACGAAAGTTCCGCCAATCATAAAAAAGTAACCAAACTTTTTAACACCCGCTACTCCTTCACTCTTCCGCTGGCCCGGAACAGTTTTTACAAAGTATCCATTTATCCGTACATTCAGCTGAATAACAAACGCTGCGTAAGCCCTACACCTACCAACTACATTGTTTCCAAAGAAATTATACTTGCCAAAGCAGGCAATACCCGTAATACAATGACAGTAAGGTGGAACAAGGTTTCCGGAGCAGACAGCTACAGCATTTATATTAAAGCTCCAGGTTCTTCTTTCAAAAAAGTAAAGACCACAGGCAAAACCACCTACACCCTCACAAATATGAGTTTAAACAAACAGTATCAGATCCGGGTTGTGGCAAACAAAAAGCTCTACGGAAAGCAGTGGCGTTCCGCTTTCAAAACCTATAATATGAGCCTCAGTTAATCCGCTGAACCGTTCAGAAACGTTAAATTCAATCCAGGTTCCGCAGTTACAAAAAAACAGTAACTGCGGAACCTTTTTCTTGACTTCTTCGCGTCATAGTGCTACAATGCAGGAAGATTAAGACAAGGGGAGCTTGTGTAAACAGGCTGAGAGTAAGCTGTATCGCTTTAACCCATAACCTGATTTGGATAATGCCAACGTAGGGAAAGTTATCGTTCTTTCGGACTGCAGTATGCTGTTGGCGTATTGCAGTTTTTCTTTTTTATCCACGGATAAACGGAAGGTTTTTCGATCCGCACAGATGGATATTTATACTTTCATTCATTGTTATCCCCCCTTATCTTAGTTTCACATGGCAGACCGGGGGCACCACTCTCTGCTGAATCTCAGAAGTTCACTTACAAACTTACAGATATGCGCAGGTGCAAGTCCCTGTTTCTATACAGGAGGCGCATTTCATTTATTATCATTATACGTGAGGAACGTACAATGATCGGCAGCCCGCAGTGCAGGGCAAGGAGGAAAAAATGACACAGTACACAACACAGATGGACGCAGCACGTCACGGAATCATTACATCTCAGATGGAGATCGTAGCAGAAAAGGAGCACATGGATGCAGACGAATTAAGAGAACTGATCGCGAAAGGACAGGTGATCATTCCCTGCAATAAGAATCATAAATGCATCAGCCCAAGCGGTGTAGGTGCGAAACTCACCACCAAGATCAATGTAAACCTGGGTGTTTCCAGAGACTGGAAAGACGTTGATATGGAGTATAAAAAGGTACATTCTGCAGTAGAAATGGGCGCTGAAGCCATCATGGATCTCAGCTCCTACGGCGATACCAGAAGCTTCCGCCGCAAACTTACTTCTGAATGTCCGGCAATGATCGGAACTGTTCCGATTTACGATGCAGTGGTATATTATCACAAAGCCCTTGGCAAAATTACTTCCGAAGAATGGATCGATATTGTACGTATGCATGCAGAAGACGGCGTGGATTTCATGACTATCCACTGCGGTATGAACCGTGCAACAGCAGCCCGTTTCAAGCAGAATAAACGTCTGATGAACATTGTTTCCAGAGGCGGTTCCATCATGTTTGCATGGATGGAAATGACAGGAAAAGAGAACCCG
>ERZ772821.799-NODE-799-length-22067-cov-49.823687_pt1 | contig 22067 bp, 19 predicted proteins | sample MGYA00580859_ERZ772821 | MGnify/ENA primary metagenome ERZ772821 (study PRJEB29015, sample SAMEA2737674) | human gut metagenome | biome: human gut; feature: human-associated habitat; material: faeces | place: China | collected 2012 ...
GGCGCGAAGTTCGGGCTTGCGGCGGGTACAGCGCGGACGCTCACAACTCGGCAGGATGAGAAATTGACGGTTTCTGGCGCAGGGCGTTTCGCATCATCCACGGGGAAGAACCTCCTTCAAAGTCGACGACAAAAAATGGAAATGAGGATTCGACAAAGCAAACACGAGGAGAGACGGAACTTTCAAATTGCTACTGCCTGACGTCCGACTGCACAATAAGAAGTATTCACGCTTCTATTCTATCACGGATGAGAGAAAAAGAAAAGTGCTGAATGTAAAAAATAGGCTGTTTTCGGCTGGAAAATGCAAAAAAAACAGTTGAAGTACAGGTGTGTACAATTTGAATACAATTTGCGGAAGAGGTTACTTTGAACGTTGCGGAACATGAAGAAAAGGTTACATGGCTGTGTTTAGGACAGACGAGGGTGTAATAGCGCGGCTTAGGGTGCGCGTCTGCGGACGTGCGAAGTTCCCCTTTTGACCCCTCTGCGCGATGGAGACGGCTTCTTCTCCATCCTTTTTCCGCGTGTTTAGCCCCTTTGTGCCGCGCCTATTCTTTTTCTGTTTCTTCTCCTATCCAATACCACTGATAGACCTGCAAGACCTTTGCGCCTTCCAAGTCCTTCGCGTACGGGCAGCGCATCACCCGCTGGCGATTCTGCGCAAACGACAATTCATACGTCCGTACCGTATCCCCCTGAAATCCGCGCGGCGACGGATCAACCGCCACAAACCGCTTCCGCTCCGCATTATACCCCACAATCAGCAGCGCATGGCCCACACCGTTCGTCCGCTTCATATATATATATAGCGGCGAATATCGCTCATCGTTGAGATACTGCGCCATCATTTCATCAAATGTCGCTTCGGTCAATCCACGCCGCGCCAAACCATCCACCAGCGCCGTGATTTCGTCGTACGGCTCATTCAGCGTGCGCCGCTGGGCAAGGACGCTCATATCCACCGGGGTCATATCCACGCCAAGGTAGGACAGTGCCATCGAGTACACCGCACGCGTGCACATGGTGCCGATGTAGTAGGCATAAGGCGCGCCGTAACGGTTTTCCTTCGCAGTCAGGTCAAATTCGCCTTTTTCCTCGCCCGAACGCCAGTAATCAGCGCAGAACATGTCGTCGCGCCGCGTCTGGACAATCAGGCGGACTTGCCCGCTCACAACATTCAAGCGTTCGCCGGTATCAGACTGGATGAGCAGCGCGTTTGCCTCTTCAGCGGACTGCGCCTCGCGGATGGAGGCGGGCAGCATTTCCTCCGCCCATGCCGCGCCGATGAGCGCCCAAATCAGCGCCAGTATCAGCAGGCCGCAGATTCCATGTTTCTTCAAGCCGCTCCCCCCTTTCCGGCAGATTAACTTGTTCCATTATATCGCGTTTTTCGATGAATTTCAACATATTTCCGGGAATGTTGCATTTTCGCGCAGCAGAAAGCGGGTGCGCTCCGCTGATGGCAGGCACACCCGCCTCGTCAATTTTTCAAATGGTGATTCGCTTCGGAATCGGATTCGCGCTGACGGCATCCGCATTGCGCGGCAGAAATCAGCGTTTCGCCAGCATTTTCTTGAGGAACTGCCCCGTGTACGACTTTTCGCACGCGGCGACTTCCTCCGGCGTGCCTTCGCAGACGATTTCGCCGCCTTTGCCGCCGCCTTCCGGGCCGAGGTCAATCAGGTAGTCCGCCACCTTGATGACATCCAGATTGTGTTCGATCACCAGCACGCTGTTGCCCGTTTCGGTCAGGCGCTGCAAAACGCCGATGAGCTTGTCCACGTCTGCCATGTGCAGCCCGGTCGTCGGCTCGTCCAAGACATAGAGCGTCTTGCCCGTCGCGCGGCGGCTGAGTTCCGTCGCCAGCTTCACGCGCTGCGCTTCGCCGCCGGAAAGGGTCGTCGATGCCTGCCCTAACTTCATATAGCCCAAGCCGACGTCGTAGAGCGTTTCGAGCTTGCGGCGGATGCTCTCGTGGTTCTCGAAGAACGTAATGGCTTCCTCGATGTTCATGTCCAGCACGTCGGAGATATTCTTACCCTTGTAGGTCACTTCCAGCGTCTCGCGGTTGTAGCGCTTGCCCTTGCACACGTCGCACGGCACGAAAATATCCGGCAGGAAGTGCATTTCGATTTTCAGCATCCCGTCGCCGCAGCAGTTTTCGCACCGCCCGCCCTTGACGTTGAAGGAGAAGCGGTTTTCCTTGTAGCCGCGCGCCTTCGCTTCGGGGGAGGCGGCAAAGATCTTGCGAATCTGGTCAAACAGCCCGGTGTACGTCGCCGGATTCGACCGGGGCGTGCGCCCGATGGGGCTTTGGTCAATGCAGATGATTTTGTCCAGCTGCTCCACGCCCTCCATGCTGCCAAACGCGCCGGGACGGGTTTTCGCGCGGTTCAGCACCTTCGCCAAGTGCTTGTAGAGGATTTCGTTCACCAAGCTGGATTTGCCCGACCCCGACACGCCCGTCACGCAGCAAAGGCAGCCAAGCGGCACTTTCACGTCAATGTTCTTGAGATTATGCTCCTTCGCGCCGCGGATGGTCAGGAAGCCTTTCGGCTGACGGCGCACGTCGGGAATCTCGATGCGCTTCTTGCCCGACAGGTACTGCCCGGTGATGCTGTTCGGATTGCGCTTGATATCCTCCACCGTGCCTTCCGCGACGATGTTGCCGCCGTGGATGCCCGCGCCCGGCCCGACGTCCACAATCCAGTCCGCCGCGTACATCGTGTCCTCGTCGTGCTCGACGACAATCAGCGTGTTGCCCAAGTCGCGCATTTTTTTCAAGGTGTTAATGAGCTTCATGTTGTCGCGCTGATGCAGGCCAATCGACGGCTCATCCAGAATGTACAATACGCCCATAAGCGCCGAGCCAATCTGCGTCGCCAGCCGGATTCGCTGCGCCTCGCCGCCGGACAGCGACCCTGCCGCGCGCGCCAATGTCAGGTACCCCAGCCCGACGTCCTCCAGAAAGCCCATGCGCGCGTTAATTTCCTTCAAAATCTGCGCGGCAATCATGCTTTCCTTCTCCGTCAGTTCCAGCGACTGAAAGAACGCCCGCGCATCCGTGATGGACAGGCTGGACACCTCATACAAATTCTTGCCGCCAAGCGTGACCGCCAGCGCTTCCGGCTTCAGGCGCTTGCCGTGGCAGACCGGGCAGGGTTCTTCCGCCATGTATTCCTCATAGGCGGCTTTCATGGCTTCACTGCCTGTTTCCTCATAGCGGCGCTCCAAGGACGGAATCACGCCCTCGAACGTCGTGGAATACGTTCCCCTGCCGCTGGGCGTGTCGTAGGTCATGGTCAGCTTCTCGCTGCCCGTGCCGTAGAGCAGGGCATGGATGCCCGCTTCGGGAATCTCCTGAATCGGCGTATCCATCGTGAAGCCGTACTTGTCGCATAAGGCTTGGAAATACTGCGCCGTCACGCCGTCGCCATCCGCCGAACCGAAGCCCATGGCGTTCAGCCCGCCCTGCCGCAGGGACAGCGACTTATCCGGGAACAGAATGTCCGTGCTTACGACCATGCGGTAGCCCAGCCCGCTGCACGCCGGACACGCGCCATAGGGGCTGTTGAAGGAGAACATGCGCGGGCTGAGTTCCTCGATGGAGATGCCGCAGTCCGGGCAGGCGTAATTCATGGAGAAGAGCAGTTCGCCCTTGTCCATCATGTCCATGATGACCAAGCCGCCGGAGCGCTTCGTCGCCGTCTCGATGGAATCCGCCAGACGGCTCTGGAACTCCTTGCCGGGGCGGACAATCAGGCGGTCAACGACGATTTCAATCGAGTGCTTCTTCTTTTTGTCCAGCGCCGGCACTTCTTCCAGCCGATACAGCTCGCCGTCCACCCGCACGCGCGCGAAACCGCTCTTGCGCGCCTCCTCGAACACTTTGACATGCTCGCCCTTTTTGCCGCGGATGACGGGCGACAGCACCATCAGCTTCGTGCCTTCTGGATAGGCGACGATTGCATCCACCATCTGGTCAACGGTCTGCTGGCAGATTTCCTTGCCGCACTTCGGGCAGTGCGGATGCCCCACGCGCGCATAAAGCAGACGCAGATAATCGTGGATTTCCGTCACCGTGCCGACGGTCGAGCGCGGATTGCGGCTGGTGGTTTTCTGGTCGATGGAGATGGCGGGGGACAGACCGTCAATCTGGTCAACATCGGGCTTCTCCATCTGCCCCAGAAACTGCCGCGCATAGCTGGACAGGCTTTCCACATAACGCCGCTGTCCCTCGGCATAAATGGTATCGAACGCCAGCGAGCTTTTGCCCGACCCGGACAGCCCCGTAAACACAACGAGCTTGTCGCGCGGGACGGTCAGGCTGATATTGCGCAGGTTATGCTCCCTTGCGCCGCGAATGATGATTTGGTCGTTCATCGTTGCAATCCTCCTTGGCTTAGGAACACAGTATAGCACATTTTGTCCTTACCATGCAAGGCGAACACGAACAAATATTTTCGTATTGTGGATATGCTGGGGGCTTTTTATGGAATCGCATTGACAAATGAAGGCTTGTTGTGTATGATAATGGTATAAAGGAGGTTGTTCTAATGGAAAAGAAGTGCTTCGTAGCTCTGCTGATGGTTGTTGTGATGATGTGTGCCTGCTGGACGGGTGTACTCGCGGAGGATGTGGAACGCGAGGCGTTCACGTCTGGGGACTATGAGTATGCGCTGCTGGATGATGGAACAGTGGAGATTACAGGGTACAATGGAAAAGCAGAAAAGCTCACCATTCCCAATATGCTCAATGGGAAAAAGGTTACTTCTATTGATGACAGAGCGTTTTATCGGTGTGATTCTCTAATCAGCATCATCATCCCAGATTCCGTTGCGAAAATTTCTGCTAATCCTTTTGCATACTGCAGCACACTAAAAAGTATTTTCGTTTCTTCTGAACATCCGTACTTTTTTGCCATTGATGGCGTTTTATTCCGTAAAGCAGATAGCTGTTTGATTTCTTATCCTAAAGGAAGGGAGTACACAACTTATAACATTCCTCAGGGGATTACTGCTATTGGAAACAGCGCGTTCTTCTGCTGCGATTCCCTAATTAGCGTCGCCATCCCCGATTCCGTTATTTCCATTAGAGACAGTGCGTTCTCCTGCTGCAAGTCCCTGACGAGCATCACCATCCCCGATTCCGTTACCTCCATCGGGGACGAGACGTTCTCCTCCTGCGTTTCCCTGACGAGCGTCACCATCCCCGATTCCGTTACCTCCATTGGTGACAGCGCGTTCTCCTCCTGCGTTTCCCTGACGAGTGTCACCATCCCCGATTCCGTTACCTCCATCGGTAACATTGCTTTCTCCTTCTGCACGTCCCTGACGAGCATCACCATCCCCGATTCCGTTACCTCCATTGGGGACGGCGCGTTCTACGCCTGCTATTCTCTGACGAGCATCACCATCCCCGATTCCGTTACCTCCATTGGGGACTGGGCGTTCTCCTCCTGCACGTCCCTGACGAGCATCACCATCCCCGATTCTGTCACCTTCATTGGTGACAGTGCGTTCGACTTCTGCGAATCCCTGACGAGTGTCAGCATCCCTGATTCTGTCACCTTCATTGGTGACAATGCGTTCTCCGGCTGCCCCAACCTCACCCTCACCGTCCCGCGCAGCTCCTACGCTGCCGAGTACGCCAAAACCAACAACATCCCCTACACCTACCCCGACGCAAACGACTGGCTGAACAATTAACCTGCAACCAAATTCCTTCATCTGCCTTGCTCCGCGCACCCGCCGGGGCAAGGCGCTTTTTCTTCCCCCTTGCAGTCCTCCCTCGAAAGTGGTATGATAGAAGGCAGAACGCAAGGAGGCGGCGAAGATGGAGCGCATCCGCAAAATTCCTGACGACAGCGACCGCGTATCCCCCGATGAGGACGACGAGGACATGTCGCCCTATGAACCGACGTACCGCGACGGCAGCGCGAAAAACGAGTGCTGGCGCGACGACGACGGCTGATGATCCCCCGAAAGGAGAAGACCCCATGCTGACCATTGATTTTCTGACGGACTATGTGTGTCCGTTCTGCCTTGTCACGAAAGAAAACCTCCGCGCGGCGCTGAAAACGCTGCACCAAGAGGCGGAAATCATCGAGCATCCGTATGCGCTGACCCCCGAAGGCAGCGAGGCGACCGACATCTGCGACGAGGAGCATCGGGCGTATTTCGCGCGGCTGAAAGAACCCGCGGAGACGGTCGGGCTGAACATGCAGCTTCCGCCGGAAATCCGCCCGCGCCCAATGACGTATCTCGCGTTTGAAGGGGCGTGCCTTGCGGAAAAGGCAGACAAGCACGAGGCGTGGAGCGACCGAGTTTACCGCGCGTATTGGGTCGAGGGGCGCGACATCGGGCAAATTGACGTGCTGTGCGTGCTGGCGGCGGACATCGGACTGAATGCGGACGAAATGCGTCAGGCGCTGGAAAACCGCACCTACGCAGACGACGTGAAGGCCGCCATCCAGCACACGCTGGACACCTATCATCCGCGCGGCGTGCCGATTCTCTTCGTCAACGGGCAGCGCATCCGCTTGCGGGCGTACACGCTGCCGGAAATGACGGACGTGCTGCGCGGCGTGATTCCGGCGGAAGAAAATCAGGAGGAAACGGGCTGCTCCGCGGACGGATGCCGCCTGAATTGGTAAGCAATGCAAGCATTAACACATCGGGTGCAGTATTATGAAACCGACCGCATGGGCGTGACGCACCACTCGAACTATATCCGCTTCATGGAGGAAGCCCGCGTGGCGTATTTGGAGCAGCTCGGCTTCCCGTATGCGGAACTGGAGCGCCGCGGGGTGATTTCGCCCGTGACGGCGGTGAACTGCAAGTATCTGGCGACGACGACGTTCGACGACCGCATCACGGTGGATGTGCGCGTGGAGGCGTTCAACGGCGTCGTGCTGACGATTGGCTACGACATGACGAAGCAGGACGGAACGCGTGTGTTCACCGGCACATCCGAACACTGTTTCCTGAATCCCGAAGGGCATTTCATTCGGCTGCGGCGCGATCAGAAGGAGTTTTACGAGATGCTGATGCGCGAGCTGAACGTCCATCATCCAGCAGAAGGAGAAACATCACATGAATAACCAGACGACAATTGGCATTCTTGGCTCCGGCACATGGGGCATTGCGCTGGCACGGCTGCTGCACCGCAACGGGCACGATGTGACCGTGTGGTCAAAATTCCCGAAGGAAATCGAAAATCTGTCTGCTACGCGCACGCATCCCGCCCTGCCGGGGCTGGTGATTCCGGAAACGGTGCATTTCACCTGCGATTTGCAGACAGTCGCCAGCGGCAAGGACATCCTGCTTTTCGCCGTGCCGTCTATCGCCATTCGGCAGACAGCGGAAAGCGCACGCCCGTTCATCCCGGATGGACAGATTATCGTGGATGTTGCCAAGGGCATTGAGCCGGACACACTCATGACCATGACCGAGGTCATCCGCGACGAATTGAGCAAGGACGGTCAGCATGACCATGTGAAGCTCGTTGCGCTGTCCGGCCCGACCCACGCGGAGGAAGTCGCGCTCGATATGCCCACGTCCATCGTTTCCGCCTGTACGGACATGCAGGTCGCGGAAAAGGTGCAGGACGTGTTCATGAACACCTGTATGCGTACCTACACCAACACGGACGTGCTCGGCGTGGAGCTGTGCGGCGCGATGAAGAACATCGAGGCGCTCGCCGTCGGCATTTCCAGCGGGCTGGGCAACGGCGACAACGCCCGCGCCGCCCTCATCACGCGCGGCATTGCCGAAATCAGCCGTCTGGGGCTGAAAATGGGCTGCGCGGAGTACACGTTCGGCGGACTGGCGGGCATCGGCGACCTCATCGTGACCGCAACATCCATGCACAGCCGCAACAACCGCTGCGGTATCCTCATCGGACAGGGTGTTCCGCCGCAGGAAGCCGTTCGGCAGGTCGGCACGGTGGAGGGCATCAACGCGCTGCCCGCCGCGATGCAGCTGATGGAGCGCTATCAGGTGGAAATGCCAATTGCCAAGGCGGTAAACGCGGTCGTGAAGGGCGAAATCAGCGCGAAGGACATGGCGCTGGCGCTCATGACGCGCGACAAGACGAGCGAAGTGCGTCAGAGCGAATTGGCGGTGCGCTTCGAGAGCGCCCTCATGCGCCATATTTCCGGCGGCATCATGCGCCGCGTGATGGTCATCGGGGAATTTGCGGACTTGTCGCACGAGGCGATTGCGTTCCTGACCCGCGCGAAGGACGAGGGCGGACACCTGACGGTCGCGCTGACCGGATGTGCGCAGGATATGCGGAAAAGTTCGCTGCTGGCGCTGCGGTGTGTTGACCGCGTGTTGGAATTGGAGACGGAGAAGCTGACGCTGCCGGAGCTGATGCGCCTGTACCGCATTGAAGTGCTGGTGCTGGCGAAGGGGCAGGACGTGCCGGAGATGCTTCCGCCGACGGTGAAGGTGAAGTACCTCTAAGCCGCGGGTTCACCCCAATAAGCACGCGGACATTGTATGCAGTTGTCACTAACTGAATCGCGCGAAAGGGAGTCCAGAGGGTCGAAGACCCTTTGGCGGAGTCAAGGGGCAGCGCCCCTTGACTCCCCCCAATAAACACGCGGAACCAGTATGAGAGTGGCACCAACTCAATCGCGAAAAGGGTGTCGAGAGGGTCGAAGACCCTTCGCGGGTGCAGGGCAGAGCCCTGCCGGAGTCCAGAGGCAGAGCCTCTGGCGCCTCCCCACGTCCTCCCATAAGAAAGGAAGAAACGGATGCAAGCACAGGAAACCCTGCGGAAGTACTTTGGTCATGAGGCGTTCCGACCGGGGCAGGAGGTCATGGTGAATGCGCTGACGCACCACCGGGACGCACTGGGCGTCATGCCAACGGGCGCAGGAAAATCCATGTGCTATCAAGTGCCGGCGCTGATGATGCCGGGGGTCGCGATTGTTATTTCGCCGCTGATTTCGCTGATGGCGGATCAGGTGGCGGCGCTCAAAAGCGCGGGCGTTCCAGCTGCGTACCTCAACAGCTCACTCACCCCGCGCCAGATGGATCTCGCCATGCAGCGCGCGCGGCAGGGCGCGTACAAAATCATCTACGTCGCCCCGGAGCGCCTCGAAACGCCCTCGTTTCAGGCGATGGCGCAATCCATGCCGATTTCCCTGCTTGCCGTGGATGAGGCGCACTGTGTCTCCCAATGGGGGCAGGATTTCCGCCCGGTGTATCTGCGCATCGCGGATTTCGTCGATTCGCTGCCCACCCGCCCGGTTATGGGCGCATTCACCGCGACCGCAACCGAGCGCGTCCGGCAAGATATCATCCGCCTATTGCGCCTGCAAAACCCGGAGACGGTCACGACCGGCTTCGACCGTCCGAACCTCTACTTCGAGGTCATCCGCCCAAAGAACCGTGATGCTGCCCTCATGGATATTCTCCGCCGGAAACGCGGCGAAAGCGGCATCGTCTACTGCGCAACGCGCAAGGCGGTCGAACAGGTCTGCGACAAGCTGATTCGCGCGGGCATCGACGCGACGCGCTATCACGCGGGATTGAGCGACGAGGAGCGCAAGGAGAATCAGGAGAAATTTCAGTACGACACCTGCCCGGTGATGGTCGCGACGAACGCGTTCGGCATGGGCATCGACAAATCCAACGTGCGGTTTGTCATTCACTACCAAATGCCGCGTTCGATGGAGGCGTACTATCAGGAAGCCGGGCGCGCCGGACGCGACGGCGAGGCGGCGGAGTGCATCCTGCTGTACAACGGGTCGGACATTTTCACCGCGAAGTGGATGATTGAGCACACCGAGCCAAACGAGAACATGACGGCGGCGGAGCAGTCAGCAGTGCGCTATCAGGACATGAACCGCCTGAACCGAATGGTGGATTACTGCACGAAGCCCGGCTGCCTGCGGGCGTTTATCCTGCGGTACTTCGGGGAGAATACCACGCAGGATTGCGGGCATTGCAGCGTCTGCTGCGGCGCGCGCTACGGCGAGGCGGAGGGAATCGCCCGGCAGCGGCGGCGAGGAGCAGACGGCGCACATCTGGGGCAGCAGGCGACGGCGGAGAAGGTCGGCAGCATCGGGAAAATCGAAGCCCCGGCAGGCGGCGATTTGTTCGAGCAGCTGCGGCAGGTGCGCTTGGCGCTCTCGAAGCTCTATCACGTTGCGCCGTTCATCATTTGCAGCGACGCAACCCTAACGTCCATGGTGCGGCGCAAGCCGGAAACGCTCGAAGGAATGCGGAGCGTCAGCGGCATGGGCGAAATCAAGACCGCGCGCTACGGCGAAGCGTTTCTGGGGGTGATTCGCCCGTATGTGGCGCAGGAGCGGAAGATGAAGGCGAATGTGAAGCTGCTGGCGGAGCGGGCGCAATCCGCCGCGTTCCGCAATCCGGTGCGCACCGCCCCCAAGCCGACGCCGCCCAAGCCCGTCTACACGCCCCCGCCCGCGCCGGTCATCCCGGACATCGACTGGGACAACCTGAGCGACCCGGAGGTACTGTCTGACGCATACCTATCGGGCTTAACGATTCGCGAAATGTCGCAGAAATCCGGTCTATCCGAAAGCTGGCTTCGCGAAAAACTGCGGAGCATGGACTTGATATTCTGATGGGGAACGCCAGAGGCTCTGCCTCTGGACTCCGCAAGGGGCTTTGCCCCTTTGACCCCACAAGGGAGTTCCTCCCTTGACCCTTTTGCGCGATTGCGTTGTGCGCATTGGCATACTATGCCCGCGTGTTTATCCACGAGGTATGCATTTCCACTGACAGCCGCATAAAGAAAGCCCACTGGGAGTTTCAAACCTCCACAGTGGGTTCTTTCATAATTTACGCATTCAGCACCGACCGCAAGAACGCTTTCGTGCGCTGGTTCTGCGGGTCTTCAAACACTTGCGTCGGCGTGCCTTCCTCGATGATGTAGCCGTCCGCCATGAACAGCACGCGGTTGCATACTTCCTTCGCAAAGCCCATTTCGTGCGTCACGCACAGCATCGTCATGCCCTCGGACGCAAGGTCTTTCATGACGTTCAGCACCTCGCCAACCAGCTCCGGGTCAAGGGCGGAGGTCGGCTCGTCAAAGAGCATGATTTCCGGCTTCATCGCCAAGGCGCGCGCAATCGCCACGCGCTGCTGCTGTCCGCCGGAGAGGCGGTTCGGATATTCATCCGCTTTGCTCTTCAAGCCAACGCGGTCAAGCAGCGTCAGCGCCTCCTGCCGTACCTGTCCCTTGTCCTCGTGCTTGACGATAATCGGCGACATCATCACGTTGTCCAGCACCGTCTTGTGCGGGAAGAGGTTGAAGCGCTGAAAGCACATGCCCATTTCCAGCAGAAGCTGCTGCTGCGTCTTCTTGTCGATGCGCTCCACCGTGTGGTCATGCTCGCGGTGCAGCAGCAGATGCCCCTTGATGAAGATTTTGCCGCCCGTAATCGTCTCCAGCTGGTTCAGCGAGCGCAGATAGGTGGATTTGCCCGCGCCGGACGGGCCAATCAGGCAAATGACTTCACCCTTTTTGACTTGCAGGTTGATGTCCTTCAAGACTTCCAGCTTGCCGTAATGTTTGGAAACATGCTGCGTTTCCAGCATGAACGCTTCCTGATTTTCCATCGGGACACCTCCTTATTCGTACACCGAGAATTTCTTCTCGATTTTGTTGAAGATGAACGTGAACAGCGCGGTGATAATCAGATAGAGAATCAGCGCAGGGATGAAAACGAGGTTTGAGCCTTCGCTGGTGCGGATGTTGTTGGCAATCGTCGTGATGTCCTGCAGGGAAATCGCGAACACAATCGACGCATCTTTCAGAATCATGACGAACTCATTGCAGACGGGCGGAATCATCCGGCGAATCGACTGCGGGATGACGATGTGCGACATGGTCTGCCAGTAGGTCATGCCGAGGGCCTTCGCGGCTTCATGCTGTCCCTTGTCGATGGACTGAATCGCCGCGCGGACGATTTCCGCACAGTACGCGCCGGAGTTCAGGCTGAACGTGATGCACGAGGCCAGGAACGAACCCATGTAGGTTGCGTCTGTGCCATAGGCGCTGAACAGCCCCGTCCACGAGAAGTCGAAGATCTTGGGCAGCGTGAAGTAGACGACGAAGAGCTGAATCAGCAGCGGCGTGCCGCGGAAGAAGAAGATATAACCGCTGCAAATCTTGCTGAGCGGCTTGAATTTGCTAATCTTGCCCAGCGACAGCAGGGTGCCCAGAATCAAGCCGAAGAACACGGTGATGGTCGTCAGCAGGATGGTCAGCTTTGCGCCGTACATCAGGTTGCGGCCGCCGCCAAGCATCCGGTAGGTGTAGTTAATCATCTGCCCAACGACCTGCATTGCGCCGTCGTTCGCCGGAATAATCTGGTTGCAGAAGCCAACGTAGCTTTCCGACACAACGTCGCGCCCGCTGGACGAGACGGACAGATAGCTGACGCAGAACAGCGGGTTATAGGAAATGGTCAAGCGCTTGCGGGTGCTCTGCGCATCCTCTGCCAGGCGCTGCTGCATGGCTTCCGAGGTGTTCGCCAGCATTTCCTCGCGCGTGGGCATCATGGTCGAGAGAATCCCAACGACGATGAGGACGAGCAGCACAATGCTGACGACGATTTTTGTTTTCCGCTGCCACCGATCGACCCGGAACAGCTTTGCGGGCATTTTTCCCTTCATATCCGATTCCTTTCCCGCCGCATGGTCAGCGGATTCCCTTCTCATACAAAAAACCGCGCCCTGTCGGATGGGATGTTTCCACCCGGCAGGTGCGGATTGTTTGCGGCTGTTGGCTGATTACTCCGCAGATTCCTCGGCGTCCGCGCCGAACCAGTACTCGTAGATTTCCTTCAGCGTGCCGTCTTCTTCCAGTTCCTGCATCGCCTGATTGATGGCGGCCTGCATGTCGGTGTCGTTCAGACCCATCGCGATGGCGAACTGCTCACCTTCGGTCATGTCCTGATAGACAATCTTGTACAGTTCCGGATTCTTCGCAACATAGCTTTCCGCAACGCCGCTGTCCACCACAACCGCCTGAATTTCGCCGTTGGTCAGCTGGGTGAAGCAGTTGCTCAGCTTGTCGTTCGCCACCACGGTCACGTTGATGGTCTGGGTGGATTCATAGTCGCCCATCAGGATGTCCGCGGTCGTGCCCTTCTGCACACCGATGACATAGCCGTCCAAATCCATGAAGGAATTGATTTCCACGTCCTTGTCCGCCGGCACAACCACCGCCTGATAGTTGGTGATGTAGGGCAGGGAGAACAGCATGTTCTGCATACGGTCAGGGGTGATGGTCACGGCGGAGCAAACCACGTCGTAGTTCACACCGATGCCGTCGAAGATGCCGTCAAAGGAGGTCGTCACAACCTGCATCTGCAAGCCCAGCTTTTCCGCCACAGCCGCCATGATGTCCATGTCCAGACCGACAACGGATTCGCCGTCGTCCGCAACCATCTCGAAAGGCGGATAACCGGCTTCGCAGCCAACCGTCAGCACACCTGCGTACAGGGTCTTGACTTCCGCGGGCGCGGCTTCTTCCGCGAACACGAATGTCACCATCATCATCAGGGCAATAACCACACTCAGCAGCTTCTTCATTGTTACCATCCTCCTGAAAACAGGTTTTTCACGATTTTATTGTCCGCCGGAGCGCTTCCGGGGAACAGTGCATAGTATAGCGCAGAATCATCCGCTTGTCAATGCATATTCATACATTTTCCGTGAATTTTTTTTGATGATGCCGTCGTTTCGCTCAGCACCACCGCCGCGAAAATCACCAGAAAGCCCAGTCCCATTCGGATGGTCAGCTTTTCGCCCAGAAAAATCACGCCGGACAGCACCCCGAACACGGATTCGAGGCTCATCAGCAGCGCCGCATGAGACGTCGGTGCGAGCTTCTGCGCGATATTCTGGCAGGACGATGCCAGCATGGTTGAGAACACCGCGACATACAAAATGCCGCCGATGGACTGCATATTCCACTGTATCGGCATCCCCCGCTCCGTCGCCAGCGACCAGCACAGCCCCGTCAGCGCCGCGAACGCAAACTCCAGCACAATCAGCGCATAAGTATCCATGCGTTCGTTGCAGCGCCCGACGGAGATAATCTGCGCCGCATACAGCACGCCGCACACCAGCGTCAGCACGTCGCCGCGATTCAGTCCGCCGCTTTCGCCGTCCAGCGAGAGGATGCCGATACCCAGCAGCATCAGCACCGCCGCGACATATCGCCGCTTGCTGAGCTTCTCATGGAACAGCACCGCACTGCCGAACGGCACCAGCAGGACGTAAATCGTCGTCAGAAACGCATTTTTCCCGGCGGTCGTGTCCTGCAATCCGATGGTCTGCACAATGTACGCCAGCCCGGTCAGTACGCCGACGAGCAGCCCCATCAGCACCTGTCCGCGCGTCAGCCCCCGCAGGTGTTTGCGGAGAATCACGCCGCTGATGAGCGCCGCAATGCCGAAGCGCAGCGCAATCATCATCGACGGCGGCACACTGTCCAGCGTATTTTTCACCACTGCGAACGCTGACCCCCAGATAATTGCCGCTGCCAGCAGCAATCCATCCGCAATCCATTGATTCTTCGTCATTCTGCATCCTCTTTTCGTTTTTTTCGCGCCGCAAGCGCTTGCAACTGGCCATCCTGCGTGTTATACTGACAGTATCAAATTTGGAGGAGGGGTTTCCCCATGAAAAAGTTCATCGAAGAGTTTAAGAAGTTCGCCCTGCGCGGCAACGTGATGGACATGGCGGTCGGCGTCATCATCGGCGGCGCGTTCACCGGCATTGTCACGGCGCTGACGACGAATTTCATCAATCCGCTGCTATCGCTGATTTTCACCGGCGGCCCCGGCGACATTTCCGACGGTGTGGCATGGACGTTCGGCGCGGCGCTTGCGTCGTTCCTGACGACGGTGGTGAATTTCTTCATCACGGCGCTGGTGCTGTTTGTGCTGCTGAAGGGGATTAACGCGCTGATGAGCATCGGGAAGAAGCCTGCTGCGCCCGCCGCGCCGACGACGAAGAAGTGCCCCTATTGCCTGAGCGAGATTCCGATTAAGGCGACGCGCTGCCCGCACTGCACGTCGGAACTGGATAAGAAATAAGAAAAAAGCAGCAAAAAAGTTCAGTTTGGGAAGTGTGTTCAAGCCTGACCGCCAAAAACGGGTCAAGGGGGGACTTCGTCCCTTTTCGTCTGCCCCTTGCAGGGTCAAGGGACAGCGTCCCTTGTGGGGTTTGGGGCAACGCCCCAACGGTTGCTCGTGTGACCAATTATGCAAAAGCACCCAATCCTGCCCAACGAGCGCTGAACAGCGAAGCGCTTTCAGCGCAGCACTTGTAACTTTGCGCTCCCGCAGGAGCGCCCCCAAGCTGCTCTTTCATTTAAGGTAACACCGCACAAATGAGGTGGTCGGCTGACGAATGGATTTTTCGTCAGATGCAAATGCAAATTTCGAAGGTTTACTGGAGGTAAATCGAGAAATTTGCATGCCGCAGATGGCGGAAAAGACATCGGCAGACGCGCCGCCGAGTTGTGCGGTGGTGCCTTAACTCAACATGGTCGCGCCAGATGGGCGCGACCGACCAGCATGAGGAACAACTTTCCCAATGCTGGTCTTTTTTGTTGCAGGGGATTTCGCCTCTGTGCTCGCCCCCGACACCCCTTCGCAGCACACTTCCATGCTGCCTGGTTTTTTCCGCGCAGAACCCGCCCGCATTCCAAAAGAGCGGCGCTCCCAGCCGCTTTGCTGGAAACGCCGCTTTTGCTTGTTAAACCTGCTCCTGATGCTTGATCGCCGCACCGACGAAATCGCGGAACAGCGGATGCGGACGGTTCGGACGGCTCTTCAGTTCCGGATGGAACTGCACCGCCACATACCACGGATGGTCGGGAATCTCAACAATCTCCACCAGATTGCGGTCAGGGTTCTTGCCCGCAATGGTCATTCCGCCCTCTTCAAAGCGGGTCAGATAATCATTGTTAAATTCATAGCGATGGCGGTGACGCTCCCAGATTTCCTCCTGCGCATACGCCTTGTAGCTGTTCGTGTCATGCTTGAGCGCACAGCGGTACTTACCCAGACGCATCGTGTGGCCCAGCATATCGAGGTTCTGATCAGCCATCAGGTCAATCACCGGATAGAGCGTGTTGGGGTCAAGCTCGGTGGAGCTCGCGCCGCGCAGGTTCAGCACGTTGCGGGCGTATTCGATAACCGCCATCTGCATCCCCAGGCAAATGCCAAGGAACGGAATCTTGTGTTCACGGGCGTACTGGATGGCAATCATCTTGCCCTCCAAGCCGCGCTGACCAAATCCGCCCGGCACGAGGATGCCGTGGCAGCCTTCCAGCGCCTCCGCCACATTCTCCTGCGTCAAATCCGCCGACTGCACCCACTTGATGTGTACCTTTGCCTGATGCGCAATGCCGCCGTGCGTCAGCGCCTCGACAATGGACAGATACGCATCCGGCAGCTCGACGTACTTGCCGACAAGGGCAATCGTCGTCTCGCGGATGGGGTTCAGCTGGCGCTCAACCATGGTCTCCCACTCGGTCAAGTCGCAGCTCAAGCCCGTCATTCCCAGCAGCTGGCAGACTTTCTCGTCCAGCCCTTCCTTGTGCAGCATCAGCGGCACTTCATAGATGGAGCGGGCATTCAGGTTCTGGAACACGCGGTCAGCCGGCAAGTTGCAGAACAGGCCAATCTTCGCGCGTACTTCAGCGGGCACTTCGTGCTCACAGCGGCAAACAAGAATGTCCGGGCTGATGCCGATGCCGCCGAGTTCCTTGACGGAGTGCTGCGTGGGCTTCGTTTTCAGCTCACCCGCCGCCTTCAGGAAAGGGATGAGGGTAACGTGAATATACAGGCTGTTTTCAAAGCCAACTTCCGCGCGCATCTGGCGGATAGCCTCAAGGAACGGCTGGCTCTCAATGTCGCCGACCGTGCCGCCGATTTCGGTAATCACCACGTCCGGCGCGTTTTCCTGCTTGGAGACAAGGAGGATGTTGCGCTTGATTTCGTCGGTGATGTGCGGGATGACCTGAATCGTCGCACCGAGGTAGCCGCCCTGCCGCTCACGGTCGATAACGGTCTTGTAGACGCGGCCGGAGGTCACATTTGCCGCCTGCGTCAGGGATTCGTCAATAAAGCGCTCGTAGTGACCAAGGTCGAGGTCAGTTTCCGCGCCGTCGTCCGTCACGAACACTTCGCCGTGCTGATACGGACTCATCGTACCGGGGTCAACGTTGATATACGGATCAAATTTTTGGATGGAAACGCGCAGACCGCGGCATTTCAGCAGACGCCCCAGTGACGCCGCCGTGATGCCCTTGCCCAGCGAGGAAACAACGCCGCCAGTGACAAAAATAAACTTCGTGCTCATGTCCCTAACCCCTTTCGCTCCGTCAGAACACATTAAGACACTTTATTGTAGCTGTTTCGTGCGTTTTCGTCAAGAGACGTTTCGGGAAAATTTCAGAACAAAAATGCAAACCGCACGCATAGAGCCTTGACATTCGCCCTTTTCGCCTTTACAATCTGCTGTAAGGAGGTCGTTTTCCGATGATGATTTCGCTTACCGCCCCGTTTCTGCTCTTCCCGACGCGCCGCGATGCGCCCCCCTGCAAGCTGCATTTCTTGCTTTCCGGGCGGAAAGTTCAGGAGGCGGATGTTCGCCTCTGCGCGCCGGATGACGCTGATTTCGTCGGCTGCATGGATGCGTCTGCGTGGTTCCGCCAGACGCTGGAAGTTCTCTCCAGTGATGCGGATGATGCCCTGCTGTCCGGCATTTCTGTCTCCGACGAACCCCCGGTGTACGCGCCGGATAACCGCCCGCTGCTGCACTTCACGCCCCCGTTCGGCTGGCACAACGACCCGAACGGTCTGATTCGCGTCGGCGAGGCATACCACCTGTTCTACCAGTGGAATCCCTTCGGGCTGAATTGGGGCAATATGCACTGGGGGCACGCCGTCAACCGCGATTTGCTGCACTGGACGCACCGCCCCGTCGCTGCCGCGCCCGATGCCACCGGCACGGTCTATTCGGGCAGCGCGTTCTGTGACGCGGAAAATGCGTCCGGGTTGGGAAAAAATACGCTGCTGTTCTACTACACCGCGGCGGGCGGATCGAACGAATGGTCAAAGCAGGCAGGGAATCTGCACACGCAGCGCCTGATGATTTCCCGCAACGGCGGCGAAACGCTCACCCGCTCCGACGCGTTCCTTCTGCCGCACATCGCCGGGGGAAACCGCGACCCGAAGGTTTTCTATCATCCCGAATCCGCCGCGTACATCATGGTGCTGTACCTCGACGGCAGCGAATTCGCGATTTTCCGCTCCCCTGACCTGCTCCACTGGACGGAAGCCAGCCGCTTGAACGCCAACGGCATGTGGGAGTGCCCCGACCTGTTCCGCCTGTCCATCGACGGCGCTGACAAATGGGTGTTCTGGTCTGCGGATGGTTACTACATGCTCGGTGCGTTTGACGGATTCCGCTTCACGCCCGAAACGCCCGTGCTGATGGCCTATGCGACCCGCCTCCCCTACGCCGCGCAGACCTATGCGAACGTGCCTGAGCGCGTCATCAGCGTCGCGTGGCTGCGGATGAAGGATGACACGCGCGGTTTCCACGGCATGATGGCGATTCCGGCGGAGCTTTCCCTGCGCCGCACGCCCGACGGTATCCGCCTTGCCTTCCAGCCCGTGCGGGAACTGGATGCTGTGCGCGGCGAGCCGCTCTTCCTGCCGCGCAGGAGCGATTCGGCAGAATTCCCGCTGGCGGACACGCCGTGTGAGCTGCTTTTCCGCTGCAAGCCGAATCAGCCGCTGACGCTGACCATCGGCGGTACGGTGCTGACGGCGGAGAATGCACGTCTGCACATTCAGCCTGTGCTGGGGCAGGATGCGGCAGACGCGCATTTGGACGTCAATGAGCCGATTCGCGTGATTCTCGATCGCGGTGTCATCGAGGTGTTTGCGAACGGCGGCACGTTCTGGGCGGCGCTGGAAGCGGAAGGGGATTTGCTGACGAAAACAGTCAGCATCGCTGGCGCGGAGGGGCTGAAGGTGTATCCGCTACACTGATTTTGTATGGATTGGCAGCATTGCGCAGGAATTTCGCCTCTGCGGAGGCGACAAGGGGACAATGAAAACAGACGAATGTCTGCGGTCGCCCCCTTGACCCCTTCGCAGCACACGCCCATGTTTCTTGAACTTTATCGAAACGCCGTATAGTTAGTGTACCATTTCCAAAAAACAATGGCTGACAACCCCTGACCACAAAGTCAGAAGGCTGTCAGCCTTTTTGTGCTGCTCCGCCTAAAATCCAAAAAAGACCGCCCTCGACGAATCGAAAGCGGTCTTGATGAAGGTCAATTCATCAGAACTTCAGCGGGTTCACGCGGACGGACGGACCCATGGTGCTGCTGATGTACAGGCTGCGCACATAGACGCCCTTCGCCGCGGCGGGCTTCGCCTTGTTGATGGCTTCCATCAGGGCAGTCAGGTTCTCCTGAATCTTCTGCGCGCCGAAAGAGACCTTGCCAACGGGGCAGTGGATGATGGCCGTCTTGTCCAGACGATACTCCACCTTACCAGCCTTAATCTCGGTGATGGCCTTGGTCACATCCATGGTGACGGTGCCGGACTTCGGGTTCGGCATCAAGCCCTTCGGGCCGAGGACACGACCGATGCGGCCGACCAGACCCATCATATCAGGGGTAGCCACGCAGACATCGAAGTCGAACCAGTTTTCGGTCTGGATCTTGGTGATCATATCCTGATCGCCGACGTAGTCAGCGCCAGCCGCACGGGCTTCATCAGCCTTCGCGCCCTTAGCGATGACCAGCACGCGGATAGAGCGGCCAGTGCCATGGGGCAGAACGACCGCGCCGCGAACCTGCTGGTCAGCGTGACGGGGGTCAACGCCCAGACGGATGGAAACTTCCACCGTCTCGTCGAACTTGGCCTTGCCGGTGCTGACGACCAGCTGCGCGGCCTGATCGGGATCGTACTGGTTCAGGTGGTCAATCAGCTTCACGCTGTCCTGATACTTCTTGCCATGCTTCATTTCAATATTCCTCCCATGTGGTATTAACGGCACTTTCGTCCTCCCACATTGTTCACGGGGCACTTATGCCCCAGGCAAATTGCTGATGCGCCGAGTGATTACTCCTCGACGGTGACGCCCATGCTGCGCGCCGTGCCGGCGACCATGGACATAGCAGCCTCGATGCTGGCGGCGTTCAGGTCGGGCATCTTGGTCTCAGCAATCTTGCGGAGCTGTTCCTTGGTCAGCTGGCCAACCTTGTCGCGGTTGGGGCGGCCGGAAGCAGTTTCGATATTCAGCGCCTTCTTAATCAGCACCGGAACCGGCGGGGTCTTGGTGATGAAGGTGAAGGTACGGTCAGAATACACGGTGATGACGACAGGGATCACCAGACCTACTTCGTTCTTAGTGCGCTCGTTGAACTCCTTGCAGAAGCCGGGGATGTTCACGCCATGCTGACCCAGAGCCGGGCCGATAGGCGGAGCAGGATTGGCCTTGCCGGCAGCAACCTGCAGCTTGATGAAAGCAGTAACCTTCTTGGCCATTGTAATGGCACCTCCTAAAAAATGTGGTCACGCGGAAGCATTTGCAACTTCCTCCCACGTCGCGTCCGTGCAAGCCGGACGCAAGGAAAGGCGGTTGAACCCGCCATGAAAAGCCGCTCAGTCACGCCGCAGCGGTGAGCAGGCGTTTCTTCTGTTTCATGCACCCATTTGTATCATGAGCGCGGAAAACCGTAAAAAAGCATAGGGGGAAAAACGAGCGGATGATTACTCCTCGTCCTCGTCTTTTCTGACGTCCTCCATGTTGAACCAAACCTCGCCAGTGCGGTTGGCGAACATTTGCACATTCACCAGCACCTTGCCCAGCATCTGGTCGATTTCCACCACGGTCCCCTTGAAGTTGGCATAGCTGCCGCTGACAATCTTGACGCTTTCGCCGATTGCCAAATCGCACGCCGTGCCGACGGACTGGGGATTGAGCATCATTTCCACCTCGCTGGGCGTCAGGGCGACAGGCTGACCGTCCGGGCCGACGAAGCCCGTCACACCGCGCGTGTTGCGCACGACATACCAGCTCTCGTTGGTCTTAATCATGTTGACGATCACATACCCCGGAAAGACCTTGCGCGTGGACTTCACACGCTTGCCCTTGCGGATTTCGGAGACTTCCTCAACAGGCACGCGGACATCAAAAATGTAATCCTGCATGTTGCTGCTCTTGATGGACTTCTCCAAAGTATCCTTGACTTTGTTTTCATACCCGGAATAGGTATGAACGACGTACCAGCACGCCTCATTGCTCTTCTCGGACATAACTAACCCCCTGCGCAAGTAGTGGACGCCCCGCCTCCCCGCGCCTTTTCAAGCACGGAGAGGCACAGCGGGGCATCACATCATCAGCTTCACGAGCGCGGTCGCACCCATATCCAGCGCGCCGATCACAATGCTCATCACCAGCACGAACACAAGCACGGTCACCGAGCAGGCGATCCACTTCTTCTTGCTGGGCCAAGACACAAGGCGCAGTTCAGCCGCCATGTTCTTGAAGGACTTCGCGATGCGACCCGGGAGGTTCTTAAACCAACGACCAATGCGAACGAACACATTCGGCTTCTGGTCGGAAACCTTTTTCTCCTCTGCCATCGTTATCACATCCTTACGTTGTCGGTGCGCTTACTTCGTCTCGCGATGAACCGTATGCTTCTTGCAGAAGGGGCAATACTTCTTCAGCTCGATGCGATCCGGGGTGTTCTTCTTGTTCTTCATGTTGTTGTAGTTGCGCTGCTTGCACTCCGTGCAGGCCAGACACACCTTGGTACGGGCGGCATTTGCCACGTGGGACACCTCCTGCCATTGCAATATGCGGTTTTATCATCCTGAAGTTCAACTGACAGGATCACAAATCCGTGGGAAGGCGGCGCCGGTCGTCACAACCGGCGCTTCGCCTGAAAATGCGGATTACTCGATGACCTTAGCAACGACGCCGGAACCAACCGTGCGGCCACCTTCGCGGATAGCAAAGCGCAGGC